>UMHY01013322.1_pt1 | contig 13902 bp, 10 predicted proteins | sample 1965661 | NCBI WGS metagenome assembly UMHY01 (sample SAMEA4836112, study PRJEB28245) | human gut metagenome | biome: gut microbiome; material: fecal sample | place: Denmark | collected 2008
AAGGATCACACCGAGGATTGCCAGCATGGAGATGGCATTTCCAACATAGGATTTCGCGTGCTCCGGATCCTTTCTGCCCATGCAGAGATTGAAGTTTGCAGCACCGCCGATGCCGCAGAGCAGACCGATGGATGTGCAGACCATACTGAGCGGAAACGCTACGTTGGTCGCTGCGTTTCCGAGTACGCCGATGCTGTGACCGATAAAGAGCTGGTCTACCATGTTATAGAGGGCGCTGACGAGCATCGCGATGACGCTCGGAATCGCAAAACGCCGCAAAAGAGTGCTGACCGGTTCCGAGCCGAGAGGATTTTCGGAAGGTTTCATAGAGGGTATCTCCTTTCAAATGAGGTAAAAGTTCATCGTTTGTATCGGGTGAACATTCCCGGAAAAACTCCGAGACTATATAGTATACCATAGAAAGAAAACAGAAAACAAGAGGGTGACCGCTATTTTCAGGAAGTGTAACAGAATCGTAGCAGAACTCTCTGCATTTTTAAAAAAGGGATTGACAAAAATGAAATATTAACCTATATTGAAACAAGGTTAACAATTCAAAAGCAGAAAGAATTGGATACAAGAATCTGCGAGGAGGACTTACATTCATGAAAAAATCAAAACTTACCACAAAACAGATTGTACTGACCGGCATGATGACGGCAGTGCTTGCGGTACTGTCCATTGTGACGATTCCGCTTCCGACCGGCGTTCCGGTGACGCTGCAGACCTTTGCAATGGCATTTTGCGGCTACGTGCTTGGCTGGAAATTGGGAGGCGCATCGTCCGCTCTTTATCTGATCCTCGGCGCGATCGGCGTTCCGGTTTATGCCGGCATGAGCGGTGGATTCGGCGCTCTTCTCGGACCGGCCGGCGGCTTTATTTTCGGATTTATTCCGATGGCAATGCTCTGCGGTGCCGGAATTAAAAAAGGCTTCCCGGGCAAACCATTCGTTCTTGGAATCGCAGGTCTTGCGGTATGTCACGCATTCGGTGTGGTACAGTTTTCTATTGTAACAGGAAACACGATCCCGGCTTCCTTCCTGGCAGTTTCCGTTCCGTACATCGTAAAAGATGTGATTTCCGTTGTAGTAGCTGAAATTCTCGGTGTAGCCGTTCGAAAAGCACTGTCAGCAGCTCATGTAATGAACTACGGAACCGCAGCATAATCACAGAGCGTTTCTGAAAAACCAAAAGATAAAAACAAGAGACAGGCATCCTGACAATCTGCCAGGTGTCTGTCTTTTTCTGTTTTGTCAAGCGGATATTCGCAATCCGCTTCGCTACGTGCCTGATTCGGTTAAAGTATTCCGCAGCAACGATTATTTGAAAAAACGTGCAAAACGCATTTCATACAGTTTCACAATTTTAATGAATTCCTAAGAAAGAGGCAAGGAGGCGTTAAGGGAGATATGGTAGGATAGAAAGCAGGAAAGAACAACAAAGGGGTTTGAAACCATGAGAAAAAGAACACGAAAACACCGGGGAACAGCGGGGAAAATGCTTGGCGGTCTTCTGGCATTTCTTTGTCTGATCCTGCTGACGGCCGGAATGTTCTGGGCAATCCAGGGATATGTTTCCTATCAAAAGGCAGTGAAGGAAAAGCCGCTCGCGCGGGCGGTAGAGGAAATCAGAAGCGAAGCACAGTGGGTTCCCCTGAAACAGGTGCCGGATCTGTACAAAAAAGCGGTGCTTGCTGTTGAGGATCACCGGTATTACACACATCACGGGATAGACTGGATCAGCATGGCGCGGGCCGTTGTACATGATATCCGCGTGATGAAACTGGAGCAGGGAGGCAGTACCATCACACAGCAGCTGGTAAAAAACATGTATTACGATCAGAATAAGACACTTGCCAGGAAAGCGGCAGAGGCGTGGACGGCACTCTATGTGGAACGGCAGCTCTCCAAGGAAGAAATTCTTGAGCTGTACATCAACACCATTTATTTCGGGGATGGCTATTACGGACTCAAAGAAGCATCACTTGGTTACTTCGGAAAAGAACCACAGGATCTGACCGACAGTGAGGCTGTTCTGCTTGCAGGAATTCCGAATGCACCGTCTGCCTACGCACCGTCGCGCCACGGAGACCTGGCACTACAGCGGGAAAAACAGGTGCTTGCGGCAATGGTAAAATACGGATATCTGGAACAGGATGAGACGGATGATCTGCTGTGGGATGCATCGGCCGATCCGGTTCTGGCACGATAGAAAGAAAAGTGAGGAAAAAAGAATGGGAAAACTGATCAGATTGGGGGCAACAGCGCTGTACATGATTGGAATTTTGGTGATGATTCTCTGTGTGCAGGCGGCGATTTTATTTGTGAGGCTGTGCATCCGAAGAAAGCAGAAAAAAATTGAGCTGAAATAAGAGAAAGAAAAATGCGAGCAGAATTGCCGGAAGAAAAACGGTGATTCTGCTCGCGTTTTTTTCTGTGAGCAATCCGATTGCGTTTCCGCCGGGAAAAAGGTATAATGAAAAACAGGCAAAAAAATGGTAAAACAGACAGCTTTTGAGGAAAAATAAATGGAACAGAAAGACAGCGCAGAGCGGATTTTAAAACAGATTCCCTATGAGATCGTGTATTCCGCCCGCAAAACGCTCGCCGTCCAGGTCAAAGCGGATGGAAGCGTGGTGGTGCGCGCACCGAAACGGATGGCAAAATACAAAATCGAAGCATTCTTAAAAGAAAAACAGGATTGGATTCACACACACCGGGAAAAAGCGTTGGCGGCCGCAGAGCAGAAAGCAGCGAACCGTCTGACGGAAGCAGAACGAAAAGCGGCGGTTAAACGTGCGGCGCAGATGCTGGCGGAAAAGACGGCACATTTTGCAAAAGAGATGGGTGTAACGTACGGCAGAATCACAATTCGTGAGCAGAAAACCCGCTGGGGCAGCTGCAGCAGCGCCGGAAATCTGAATTACAACTGGAAGCTGGTGCTGATGCCGGAGCAAGTGATGGATTATGTTGTCATCCACGAGCTGGCGCACCGGAAGGAGATGAATCATTCCGCGCGGTTTTACGCGGTGGTGGCACAGCAGATGCCCGATTACAAAGTGTGGCAGAGCTGGTTAAAGGAGCATGGAAGAGAGTATTAAAAGAAAGGTGAAAAAATGATACTGACCGAAGAAAAAACATATATCATCAATGTGACGGAGGTTGATACCGACGCAGAGTTTGGCTTAAATAAGAAAGATATTATGATCGAATACACAAACCTGGAGCTACTGCATGCGATTCTTGTAAGCACAATGCCATACAGCAGACTATCGGCACTGTACCGCGGAAAACGGAAAGTGGAGCTGCAGTCCCGGATTGCGATGGTGGAGAGTGTGCTCGAAACACGCGGCGACCAGCTGGCAAAAGCGGAGCAGATTATGTATCTCGATACGGCGGAGCGCAGTGCAATCTGTTATTATCTCGGCATCATCTATACGCGGCTGATTGCGCAGAAGCTGTACGGAATTGACTGTATGGTACCGCTGAACCTGATCGGGCAGCCGGGGGAGAAAAAATTTGTAAAATACAACGGTGCATACCGCCAGGATCTGATCGGATACGGAAAGCAGAACGCATGGAGCGTCTGGGAGCCGGTCGGCAGAAGCGAGAACAGCCAGGCGGCCTTTGGAAACGGATGCCGGGCAGCTTCCGAGATTGAGAAGATCAATGAAAATCCGCTGGCGAAGAGCGCGGCGTGCATGACGTATTACGAGAGAGGCTATCTGAATGCCGTTGTAAAAGAGCCGGAGCGGACCGGGGACGGGACACTTTGGTTTCCAGAGGAGAATTATTTCAAAGCATATTATCAGCCGCTTTTCGAGCTGTTTGCGGACGAACAGCCGGGTGAGCTGTACGGAAGCAGCGGTGGCTTTGAACTGGAGCTGACTCTGCCGTGGACGGAGGAAGGAAAACGCGGCTTCCGCCATCTGCAGATCGGAACGGATCAGGTGACGATTGCATTGATGCGGGAAGGGAAGTACGATCAGATCTTAAAGCGGATGGAAAACGTTTTGGATTTATCAAAAGAGCGTAGATTCTGCGGGAAAGACGGCATCTGGGTAGGCGCAGAGTAAATGTCATCGGAAGTGCCGAAGCTGCCGGGGATGATGGTACACAGATTCTGTGTGGGAAAAGCGAAAAAGAAAGGACAAGAGCAATGGCAAAAGAAATGGAAACTCCAAAGGACGAAGGGCTGCAGGGGAATGAAACGATAGAGGAAGCAATTCTGAAACTGCAAAAGGAGCCGACGCCGGAACTGCTGGCACACGTGCTGACGGTGATCCGCCGCAGAATGAAAGAGGGCGGACAGGCGATTCTTTCCGTGGAACCGCCATCCGGCGACGATCAGATCCGGATCGGAACGGTAAAGAGTGCAGACGGAAAAGTCTGGTGGGCCGCGTTTACGAGCTTTGATGAGGAATTAAAGGGCGCCGGCAGCGTGAAATCCACGTTTCTCGTGAGTCTGGAGCAGCTGATCCGCATGGCATCTGAGACAAAAGAGATCAGCGGCGTGATTCTGAATCCGTGGAACCGCACGATCATGCTGGATCATACGCTGCTTTCGATTATCATCGGGGAAGAGAACGCAGGACATTGATATCATATTTCACTTGGCCAGATTACGATGCTGCTCACAATCAACTTCGATTACGGATTGCGTGGGTGATGATGCTGAGAGAAAAAAGAAAATAGCATAAAATAGCGGAAGGTGGATCTAAGGCACAAAGCACAGGAGGGAAAGATATGGGGTATCGAAAGGTGTACCGGACAGATGATGAAGCAACGATGAACAAGGTCGTAAAACTTCTGCAGCGGAGCCGGATTCCGGCTTATGGAAAAAGCGAGGGAGCCGGTGAATTTCTGCAGATTTCGATGGGAATGTCGTACCAGGGAAGAGCCATTTATGTGCCGGAGGAATACACAGAAGAAGCCCAAAAACGGATTGGCGAGTGGGAGAAAAAAGGAGAGTTCCCGGAGGCGCTCCGCACGCAGTCTCATTCCTTAAAAGCCAGAATTACCGCAATTCTATGGGTGGTGATTCTGGTTGGGGGACTTGTGTTCACCACACTGTGGAATCTGTTTCAATAACAAGGGAGGTTTTACATTATGGAAGGTTTTCAGGTAACAGAAATCGGAGAAAAAATTTACTGTATTCTTGACGCGGGAAATTCGTCGTTCTATGTGGTAGAAGGAGAAGAGAAAGCGGCTGTGATTGATACCGGCATCACAGCAGGCGCAAAGATTCTGCCGGTGATAAGGGAGCTGACAGATAAGCCTCTGCTACTGGTTATCACGCATGCGCACCCGGATCACATGTATCACATGGATGAGTTTGATGAGGTGTACATGTGCCACGATGAAAAGAAGATGGATCCGGAGACGCTTGTGATGCTGACGGCGGGAAAATTAAAACCGTGGGAGGAGATTCATGATATCCGTACAGATTCCGTGATTCCGCTCGGCGGCACAGAACTTACCATCTGTCAGGCTCCGGGCCATACGCCGGGTAGTGTTGTCGTGCTGGAGACGAAACAGAATTACCTGTTCACCGGAGATGCGATTGGAAGCGGCTGCGGTGTCTGGATGCAGGTGCCGGGTGGAACGAGCCTGGAAGAGTATTACGACGGGCTGGTCGGACTGATGGCGTGGCTTGTGAAGAGGGGCGGCCGCATGAAATTCTTCGGCGGTCATCACACGCAGGTGTTTGAATCGACGGCGCATCCGGTTTACAATCCGCTCAGCCTCGGCGTTCTCGCAGATCTCATCGACCTTGTGGATCAGGTGATCCACGGCGAAAACCTGGGACGGCCAAGCAATGCGAAGCCGTTTTCGAAAGAACAGGTCCGCTACGCGTCGTACGGCCGCGCAGAAATGCAGTACTGTGCATCGCGGATTCACCGAAAATAAGCGCGTGAAATCTTAAAACTTCCATAAGAAGAAAGGTTTTTGCCCGCGGCGGCTTGACAAAATAAAAAAACGCGATTATGATAAATGCAGTTTCTATTCCAACAGAAAAAGAAAAGGTTATGAGGAAGAGGAGTACATGGCAGGCCCCAAAAGAGAGGATGGTTCACCGGCTGAAAGGCTGTCCGGGAAGGTGGTCATGGAAGGTAGCTTCTGAACCGGAGAGCTGAAAAGCACAGAAGATGTGATGATTAGGTTCTCACGCATGAGTCACGTTACAGACTCCGAAACGAGATACAAATTAAGGTGGTACCGCGGAATTTTCGCCCTTTGCATGCATGTTATGTGTATGTGAAGGGCGTTTTTGATTTAAGACAAGCCTCTGCGGGAATAAATACCACAATACACCAAACATAAAAGGAGGATCTCATGAGCAAAGAACTCGCAAAGACCTACGATCCGAAGGGACTCGAGGACAGACTGTATCAGAAATGGCTGGATAAAGGATATTTCCACGCCACTGTAAACCCGAACAAAAAACCGTTTACCATTATGATGCCGCCACCGAATGTAACCGGACAGCTTCACATGGGCCATGCACTTGACAATACCATGCAGGATATTCTCTGCCGTTTCAAACGGATGGAGGGATATGAAGTCCTCTGGCAGCCGGGTACCGACCATGCGGCGATCGCAACGGAGGTAAAGGTTACCAATATGCTCAAAGAGCAGGGCATCGACAAAGATGAAATCGGACGCGAAAAATTCCTGGAGCACTGCTGGGAGTGGAAGAAAGAGTACGGCGGACGCATCAACAGCCAGTTAAGAAAGATCGGCTCCTCCGCAGACTGGGAGAGAGAACGCTTCACCATGGACGAGGGATGCTCCAAAGCCGTAGAAGAAGTATTCTGCCGTCTGTATGAAAAAGGCTGGATCTACAAGGGAAGCCGCATCATCAACTGGTGTCCGGTATGCCAGACCTCCATTTCTGATGCAGAGGTTGAATATCAGGAGCAGGCAGGCCATTTCTGGCACATTAACTACCCGGTAGTTGGCGAGGAAGGCCGTTTCGTAGAGATCGCAACCACCCGTCCGGAGACTCTGCTCGGAGATACCGCAGTGGCTGTCAACCCGGAGGATGAAAGATATACAGATATCGTAGGAAAAATGCTGAAGCTTCCGCTGACCGACCGTGAGATCCCGGTTATCGCAGATGCTTACGTAGACAAAGAGTTCGGAACCGGATGCGTAAAAATCACACCGGCACACGACCCGAACGACTTTGAAGTAGGAAAACGCCACAATCTTGAAGAGATCAACATCTTAAACGATGACGGAACCATGAACAACAAGTGCGGCAAATACGCAGGCATGGACCGCTACGAGGCAAGAAAAGCCATGGTAGAGGATCTCGAGAAGCTTGGCCTTCTTGTAAAAGTAGTGGATCACGTTCACAACGTAGGAACCCACGACAGATGTAAGACAACCGTAGAGCCGATGATCAAACCGCAGTGGTTTGTAAAAATGGCGGATATGGCTGCCGCTGCCAGCGAAGCAGAGAAGAACGGGGAAGTAAACTTCATCCCGGATCGTTTCAGCAAGATTTATCAGAACTGGCTGAACAATATCCACGACTGGTGTATTTCCCGTCAGCTCTGGTGGGGTCATCGTATCCCGGCCTATACCTGTGATGACTGTGGCGAGATCACCGTTGTAAGAGGCGGAATGCCGGAAAAATGCCCGAAATGCGGCAGCACCCATCTCACTCAGGATCCGGATACCCTGGACACCTGGTTCAGTTCTGCTCTGTGGCCGTTCTCCACGTTAGGATGGCCGGAGAAAACACCGGAATTTGATTACTTCTATCCGACTGACGTACTCGTAACCGGATACGACATCATCTTCTTCTGGGTTATCCGTATGGTATTCTCCGCACTGGAGCAGACCAAACAGGTTCCGTTCCACCACGTACTGATTCACGGACTCGTTCGTGATTCCCAGGGACGCAAGATGAGTAAATCTCTTGGAAACGGTATTGATCCGCTGGAAGTCATCGATAAATACGGCGCAGATGCGCTCCGTCTGACGCTGATGACCGGTAATGCACCTGGAAACGATATGCGTTTCTACTGGGAGCGTGTAGAAGCCAGCCGTAACTTCGCAAACAAAGTATGGAACGCTTCCCGTTTCATCATGATGAACCTGGAAAAAGCAGAAGTTCCGTCTGAAATGCCAAAAGACAAACTGACACTGGCAGATAAATGGATTCTTTCTAAGGTAAACACGCTGGCAACGGAAGTAACGGACAACATGGACCGCTATGAGCTCGGCATCGCCGTACAGAAAGTTTACGACTTTATCTGGGAGGAATTCTGCGACTGGTACATCGAGATGGTAAAACCGCGTCTGTACAGCGAGACCGACGAGACGAAGGGCGCTGCACTGTGGACCTTAAAAACCGTTCTCGGCAATGCATTAAAGCTGTTGCATCCGTTTATGCCGTTCATCACAGAGGAAATCTACTGCACACTGAATCCGGACGAGGATTCCATCATGATCGCCGCATGGCCGAAAGAGACCGAAGACTTTGCATACGCAGAGGATGAGGCAGCCGTTGAGATGATGAAAGAGGCGGTAAGAAGCATCCGTGGTGTCCGCACCAGCATGAATGTACCGCCGTCAAAGAAGGCAAGCGTATTCGTTGTAACGGAAGATGCTGCTGTACAGGAAACCTTCAAAAACGGTGTTGTATTCTTCGGAACTCTGGCAGGAGCAAGCGAAGTTCACGTACAGGCAGACAAAGCCGGCATCGCAGACGATGCGGTATCCGCAGTGATCCCGCAGGCAACGATCTACATTCCGTTTGCCGAGCTGGTTGACCTGGAAAAAGAGATCGCCCGCCTTACGAAAGAGGAAGAGCGTCTGACAAAAGAAATCGCACGTTCCAACGGCATGCTTGGCAACCCGAACTTTATTAACAAAGCTCCGGAGGCAAAGGTTCAGGCAGAGAAAGAAAAACTGGCGAACTATCAGCAGATGATGGAGCAGGTTCAGACAAGATTGGAGCAGCTGAAAAAATAAATGAAAAAAGGAAAAAAACTGCATGGAAACAAGGAAACCGTAGTGAAAGTCTGCAACTGGCTCTCTTTGCCGCTGCAGGCCCTGGGATGCTGTATTCTGTATCTGGTGATTGAAGCATTTTCCCGCCATTCGCTGGCATCTGCATGGAGCTACATGGTGGAAAGCCCATGGGTCTTTTTGTACAATGCATTTTTGATCTTCACTACTTTTATGGTAGTTTATCTGTTCCGCAGACGTGTGCTGGTACGGCTGGTGATGAGCTGTTTCTGGCTGCTGCTCGGTATCATCAACGGTGTGATTCTGGCGAACCGCGTCACACCGTTTACCGGGCCGGACTTGCGGAATTTAAGCGACGGCGCAAAGGTCGTGACGAAGTATCTGTCGAAAGGTACCATGATCCTCGTTGCGGCAGCTCTTGTGGCATTATTGGCATTTTTTGTATGGGTCTGGATCAAAGGACCGAAATTTCAGGGGAAAATCCGCTGGTATCTGAATGTGCCGCTGATTGCTCTGGTGATTGTACTCTTTACAGGAGCGACGAATCTGGCGCTTGCAAAGCGTGTGCTTTCCAGCTATTTTGTCAACATCGCATTCGCTTACCAGGATTACGGCTATCCGTACTGCCTGGCAGTTACTCTGTTTGATACGGGAATTTCAGAGCCGAACGGCTATTCCGAACAGCTCGTGAATCAGATTGAGACGAGCGAAGGCGAACAAAAAGAGGATGATACGGTAAAACCGAATATTATCTTTTTGCAGCTGGAGTCCTTTTTCGATCCGGAGCTGGTTAATTTCCTCAACATTTCCGAGGACCCGATCCCGTATTACCGGCAGCTGATGAAGGATTATTCTTCCGGTTATCTCCGCGTGCCGGTGGTGGGAGCCGGAACAGCAAACACAGAGTTTGAAACTATTTCCGGCATGAGTCTCCGGTATTTTGGAGCGGGTGAGTATCCGTACAAATCGGTGCTTTCAGAGGAGACGTGTGAGAGTGCGCCGTATGTTTTAAAGAATCTTGGCTATGCGACCCATGCGATCCACAACAATGAAGCAAACTTCTATTCCAGAAGAAGTGTGTTCTCACGTCTTGGTTTTGATACCTTTACCTCGGAGGAATATATGCCGGATATCTCGGATGTGACGGCGACAGGATGGGTAAAAGACCATATTCTGACAAAAGAGATCATAAAAACGCTCGATGCGACAGACGAACCGGATTATATCTATACGATTTCGGTACAGGGCCACGGTGATTATCCGACAGAGCCGGTGCTTGACGATCCGGAGATTACAGTGACAGGCGCGGAGGACCGGGAAAAAAATAATTACTCCTGGGAATATTATGTAAATCAGATTCATGAGATGGACATATTTGTCAAAGAGCTGACGACAAAGCTTGCGGATTATCCGGAGCCGGTGGTACTTGTGATGTACGGGGACCATCTGCCAACGATGGGACTGAAAGTAGAAGATCTGGAGAACCGCTATCTGTATCAGACCGAATACGTGATCTGGGATAACATGGGACTGAAAAGGAAACAGGAAAACATTGCTTCCTACCAGATTGCAGCAGAGGTTATGAAACGTGTGGGAATTCATGACGGAACCATTTTCCGGTATCATCAGACGAGACGGAATACGAAGAATTATCAGGTGGATCTCGAGGTGCTGCAGTATGATATGCTGTATGGAAAACGGTACGTTTACGGAGAAGACGGAGAGACACCGTATGAGCGTGTGAAGCTGCAGATGGGTGCTCTGCCGGTAACACTGGAACGAATCGAAAAATCCGGAGAAGATACTTGGTATTTTTACGGAGAAAACTTTACGGCATCGAGCCGCGTGGAAGTCAACGAGGAGATACAGGATACCGTTTATGTCAGCCCGTCGATTCTGATGGTGCATAGTCTGACCCTGGAAGACGGTGATCAGATTACAATCGCGCAGCAGAGCAACAGCTCGACGAAGAAGGTGCTGACAAGGACAGAGCCGATGATGTATGAAGAGCCAAAAACGGTATCTACACCGACGCCGATGCCGAACCCGGACAGCACGAAAACGGATGTGACGCAGGAAAATGCCAATACGAGCACTGCGCCGCAGGATGAACTGACGGCAGCGCCGTCCGGTGCGCCGGAGGGCGAAGGCGACAAGATTGAGCCGTCAAAAACAGAAAACAGCGATAAACCGGCCGAAGACGGCGGTCTGCAGAATTAAAAAGAGTGTCCGAAAGATCATACAGTGGGGCGGATTTTGACGTCCCACTGTATCTTTTTACGGGGAAAGTCGAAAAGTCGGGACAAAATTTTGAAAATTGCTATGGACATATCCGGTCACTCGATTATAATGATACTAGTACATCGTTTTCGAAATAACTATACCACTCACTTGTCTGCAAATCCGATTGCACAGGCATAAAAGCCTCGGCGTAGCCCGCTACGCCTACATTTTTATACCTGCACACTCGAATCTGCATCCTGCGTGATTGGTATAGTTATTTACGAAACGATGTACTAGGGTCTGAAAGCAGCCCTAAAATACTGAAGAATGGTGAAATAAGGTGAATTATACAGAAGCAGTTGATTATATCGAAACAATACCGAAATTTACGGTGAAGCATCCGCCGGAACATACGAGGGAGCTTCTTTCGCGCCTTGGGAATCCGCAGGAAGGGATCAAAATTATCCATGTGGCGGGCACGAACGGAAAGGGAAGCGTCTGCGCGTACTTGAATGCGATGCTGCTTGCAGGCGGCAAAAAGACAGGACTTTTTACCTCCCCGCACCTTGTACGCATCAACGAGCGGTTCCAGATCAACGGGGAAGATGTGTCGGATGAGCAGTTTCTTAACGCATTTCTCAAAGTGGAAAAAGCAGCCAAAGAATACGAGGCGGAGGGCGAAGGCCATCCGAGCTATTTTGAGACGCTGTTCCTGATGGGAATGCTGATTTTCAAAGAAGCCGGCGTGGAATACCTGGTCATGGAGACCGGCCTTGGCGGACGGCTGGATGCGACAAATGTGGTCGAAAAGCCGCTGGCATGCATCATCACGTCCATCAGCCGCGACCATACCGAGTATCTTGGCGACACCCTCGAGGCGATTGCGGGAGAGAAAGCCGGCATCATCAAAGCCGGTGTCCCGGTGATCTACGACGCCAGCCAGCCAGGTCCGGCTTCTGTCATTGCCGCAAAGGCGAAAGAGATGGGAAGCCCGGCATGGCCGATGGAGCCGTCGTTCTATGAGATGAAAACACAGAGCCGTGAGGGCATCACCTTTACCTTTGCATACCCGGGCGGCGAAAAAGCAGAGCTTGCGATTCCGTACGTGGCAAAATACCAGATGATGAATGCAAGCCTTGCGTTCTACACAATGCATATTCTGCAGGACGTGCACGACATTCCTAAGAACGTGCTTGCGGAAGGCCTTTCGAAGATCAAATGGCCGTGCCGTATGGAAATGGCTGCGCCGGGCGTCATCATCGACGGCGCGCACAACGAGGACGGCATTGCACAGTTTGTCAGTACGGCAGGCTATTTTGCGAAAGAAAACGAGATCACGATTCTGTTTACGGCAGTTGCAGACAAGCACTATCATGAGATGATCGGTGAAATCTGCGAGGGCATCCATCCGTCCCATGTTGTTGCAACGCAGATCGACGGAAGCCGCGTCGTACCGGCGGAAGTGCTTGCAGAGGACTTCAGAAAAGCAGGATGCACGGATGTCTGCGCGGAACCGGAGATCAGGGCAGCGTATGAGAAGGCACTGGGCAAAAAGGGCAGCGGCATGCTGTTCTGCGTGGGTTCTCTGTATCTGGCGGGCGAACTGAAAGCATATCTTGCAAAGCGGAATGGTTAGCGAATACAGGAAGGAATTTTTTGTTTATGTTAAATTACGAAGAAGAACTGAAGAAGTTTAAACCGTGTCTCGATGTGGACGAGGTGGAGGATGCGATTTACAGCCGTGATCTGACGGATGTGATCGACATTTTGAAAGAAATGATGAAAAACGACAAGCCGGAACAGGAAAACGAGACAGAAGCGGAAAAGGAAGAGTAAGGTGCCGGAATGAACTGTATGAATTGTAAATCGGTTGTGGACGTCGGAATGGAGATCTGTCCCAACTGTGGTTTTAACCTGAGAGTACAGAGAAAATGTTTTTCTCTTTCGAATATGTACTACAATCTGGGCCTCGACAAGGCAGAGATCCGGGATCTTTCCGGAGCGATCGATATGCTGCGGCGGAGCCTGAAGTTTAACAAATACAATATCCATGCGCGGAACTTGTTAGGCCTTGTCTATTTTGAGACGGGTGAAGCGGTTGCGGCGTTAAGTGAGTGGATCATCAGCAAGAATATTATGCCGGAGAATAATGTGGCGACGGAGTATATTGCGACGCTGCAGGCGGAGCAGGCGAAGCTGGATATGATCAATCAGACGATCAAGAAATACAACAGTGCGCTGAAATGCTGCCGCGAGAACAATGAGGATGTGGCTGCGATCCAGCTGCGCAAGATTCTGAACCAGAATCCGAAGCTGATCAAGGGATATCATCTGCTGGCGCTGATTTATATTCACAAGGGTGAGTATGAGAAAGCGCGGAAGATTCTGAAAAAGGCGGCGAAAATTGACAAGACGAACTCGACGACGCTTCGTTTCCTGAAGGAGGTTGATTTCCAGACGGGTACGCAGACGTCGCTGGAGCCGCGGCGGTTCGGCCGCAGGGAGCGCACGGAGGAGCAGCGGGAGGACGAGCGTGAGCGTGTGGTAAGCGGGGATACGGTGATTATTCCGCCGACGTTCCGCGAGACGTCTACAGCGGCAACCATGCTGAATATCGGCATTGGACTGGTGCTCGGCGCACTGGTTGTGTGGTTTCTCGTCGGGCCGGCGAATACGCAGAGAATTAACCGCCAGG
>UMHY01052788.1_pt1 | contig 13575 bp, 15 predicted proteins | sample 1965661 | NCBI WGS metagenome assembly UMHY01 (sample SAMEA4836112, study PRJEB28245) | human gut metagenome | biome: gut microbiome; material: fecal sample | place: Denmark | collected 2008
GAGGATGAACGATTATAAATACTTGGTTGATTTAGAAGATGTGATAGAAGTTTACGGTGATATTTCACTTGTTGAAGGAATAATAACGCATCTTGATATTTCTTTGTCAGGCATGATATTTAATATGTTTATTGAACCTGAGGAGGGTGATTATTATGACATATTTCCAAAAATGAAAGATGTACGTATGATATATGAAATTGTAGAGGGGGTTCTTGGTGTAGATACTTTTAGAGAATGTTTTAATTCAAATGTGTGTTTAATATATAAGGGTATTTCATTAATAGCTATAGGGAACCAAAGTAATGACCGTTATATATTTGTAAAAGAATAAAGCCCCTTACGGGGCTTATCTTAAGACGAATAAAACAATATAGCCGAAATATCGAAGTTTGTAGCAGGGACGTTTGAAACACTATCAACAACTACTCTAATAGGTAAAGCAAGATTATTTGTAGTAGACGAAAACTCTGTAATAATTGGTACAAGTCCCGGCTTCAATGTATTACTGCTAACAATTGCATACACATTACTATAATCTGCACTTGTCAAATAGGAACCCGGAATATTCACAGTACATCTAAACCCAACTTGTGTTGGAAATCTTGCATCAGTTACCCAAGGAGATTCTATATGTGACGTATAAGTATACGGAACTGCTCTTATAATTTGTTCAGGGGCTCCATATAATATGCCATTATAATAGTATGGGGTAAACCAACGAGGTTCAGGAATGTTTCCCAAGGGTTTTAAACAACATATTATATAATCTGTGGATATCAGCGTATTAATTTCATTTGCGTTTTTATAGCCGTAGGTGTTGGTTTTTAATGAATAATATACCCAATGGGCATTATTAGGGGTTTCAGTAATACGATAGGCTTGCGAGGGCAATTCAATATTACTTGTTGTCGAATATTGCAATCGACTACCGGCGGGTATTAAAAGCTCCTGATATTCTGAGGTAACAGTGATACTCGGATAAGCGGAGAAACGAATTTCAACCGGGACACGGTGGGCGAAACTTAACGCGCTATTAACTTCTCGTGTACTATAAGAATTAGTTACAATACTGTTAAAAGGGAACTTTTGTGCAAGTAATGATGTTGTAATATTTTGTGACATTACCTTATTAATATTAGTTCCCGTTGTCTGCAAAATATCATTTGTCGTCAAATAATTCTGTGAGGAGGTAGAATACACAACTTTAATCTGAGCGGTAGCGGGAGATGTAGGCATAGTAATAATAAATTGTGTTGTAGAAGCTGATACCTCAAATGTTCCATTAACAGTTAAATTTCCTACAAATGAAAGAGGTACATTTATACCGTTGGCAGTGGCAGTTGTAGAATGTAATATAATATTCTGTGTGCAATCTATTATAATAGTGGCATTAGTTCCCGGAACCATGTCAGTAATTGTAAAAGTCTGATTACCTGTCAGCTTTGAGCCATTATCATAAGTTTGAAGTATACCACGTTCAGAAAGCTGTTCGGTTACAGCCTTTTGAGACATTATAAGACTTTCGCTGCTTCCTGTTGTCTGAACAATATCAGATGTATTTACTTTCTCAGAAAGTTCATTTGTCACGGCATTTTGTGACATTATATCAGTTGTAGAATTACCAGTAGTCTGAGCTATATTTTTATTATAAGGCAAATATTCTATATTATCATTTGCATAATGAACAATATAGAACATATTGAATGACGAATCATTTGCACTGCTACAAACCCAAGTAAGAGGTGAATCCGTTGTCTGTCGTTTCAAAACCATATTAGAATTATTTATATTAGCAATAGCTCTATTATTGATTTTATTTGATAAAGAAACAGCTGTAGAATAAGGAACATTACAAGTTGTAGTATTAGATGTTGTATTTACAGAATAAACGATACCTGTTGAAAAGCCTGAAAGAATATCAATACTTGTTCTTATAGAGTTCAAGCTATCTGTTGTTGCCTTCTGTGACATAACAACATCCACGCCGGAACCCTCTTCATTTACTATAAGACTTTCATAATCTTTTAGCACTTTCTGAGCGTTTTGTACTATCTGTAAAATCCAATCTAAGTTTAAGTCGTGAAAATTAGTATAAGGAAAGACTTCAAATGCCATTTTAGCACCTCTTAATATATTTTTAAGCACAAATTATCAATTAAAGAATCAACAATAAAATTCAAATAATTAAATTTAACAAGCTCCCTTTGCTGTTCTATCATTTGTTGGCTTGTTGTCACGCCGATATTTCCCCGTGTTGTTATAGTTTCTTCATGTGTGATTGTACCAGTATTTTTATTTGATGTATTCAGTGTCAAAGTATTATTACTACTACTTGTACCGTTTGTTTCAGTAGTAATATCTTGTGAATCGGTTACACTAACTTCACTAGTTCCGGTTGTATCTGCAATTTCACCAAGCACAGCCGTTTCAGAATTAAACCCCGCTCGTTTAGTAGTTGTATTACTGGTATCTGTAGTATCTCGGTTTTCACTTCCTGTGCGAGTATCTGTTCCAGTTGTTTTGTCTGTGCCACTCATAACATTAGTATTTGTTCCAGTCTGTTTTTCTTCTAAATTTCGTGTTTCGGTGAGGGTGCGGGTTTCGGTTCGGTCATAATTATCAATAGGATTATATTCATATGATAAAGTTTTATATAACTCAGCAAACACTGTATAATTAGATTGATTCCATAATCTAAGATTCTGGTTGAGTGTTTCCAGCTTGGGATACAAAATCTCGAAAGAATCACTTTTCGATAAAATATATAGATTAAAATTATCCGGTGTCATAAGATCAGTCGGGGTTACCCCAATTCCCGGATATTTTAAACCTGTAAAGATATCATAAACTGGAGTTAAAGAGTACCCATAATTATATATCCCTCTCAGAGTTAGAAAGCTCTTCATCATAGACCTCCTTCACATTATTTTTGAATCTCCAATCAACTGATACAGGACTTTCTAAATAATTCCCAAACATTTTATTAACCTTATTACAACTTTTTTGACACTGGTCTAACCATAGTGCACATTTTGAAAGTGTTTCAGCATTATTACTATTTACTTCATCAGTAATTAACCGCTCTCGTTTATCGGTGTTGGCATTAGGAATTCCGATATCAGTATCGAACATAGCTTCAATTTTTTTCATGGCTGAAAGTAAATCAGGAGTTATAAAATTCTCGCGAAGATTATTGAAAACAGTTTCCCAAGGTTTTGAACCATCATCATTATTATAACTTTTATCATAAACGACTGCTGGGTCGCCACCTGCCACTTTATCATATAATTTCTTCATTGCCTCAGCTCCGGCTTTATTGCCTGAAATAAAAGCATATGCCAGCTTACTATTTACAAGGTTCATACTAACAGCCTCAGAAGCCAAGGCCATTAAATCACCGTAATAACTAACAATGTCAACAATGCCGCAATAATTAGGCTGTAGCTTCATAAGCACGCATTCTTCATCAATTACAGGCTGTTTTATTCCTGTAAAATGAGGATTGGCGATTGTAACAAATGTGGGCTGATATTGAACACTATAACCCCCAAGTCCGCACTGTTGAGGTATGACCCCAAATTTATCAGTATATATAATAGCATTATAGCCGAAGCCATAAAGAGTATAGAGGAAATAATTTTCTTCCCAGTTTTCAGGAAGATTCCATTTAAAGACACTCATAGCCTTTTGAAATAAATATCTTCTAAAAAAGGCGCTTAGTGCTGTATTACGTACATGTATTGTTGAAGGAGTTACCTGAGAGGTTTCGGCATTTATATAATCATAAAAATAAGGTGCACCGCTATTCATAGAAAAATCCGCTTTCCATATAATTTATAATCTGGTCGTATTCGCTTGAATAACATGATATATCAAGCTCACAATGTGTTGCTTCTATATAGCCCGGAATAGTCGAAATCTGAACAGGCTTGCATAAAGGCCTTCCCCGGTCAGCATTGTATTCATCAGCAATAAGCCAGAAATTAGATGATACATGCGGATATGCCGTTTCCAAATAATCCGCAATTGCTCCGCCCGTTCCGGTCTCTCTTACAAGAGGAGCTCCAAAAGCTGACGCTAAGTTTCCGTATTCCAATTTCATACCAAACAGGTCACGAATTGTGTTAGCCAAACCAGTTGCCTGTGTAGATGGGGTTGTTATTTGTGAGCTTAATAATGCGGATACCCCTATATTAGTAGTGGTATATAACAAATGTGCTCTTGTTTCTCCGGAGCCTGAATATATATCAAGCCTACCTTGCCCTGATACTAAATCACAGCTTACTGTATAAGTTATAGTATTATTTATTATTTTACTACTATCTAAAGGAAAAGAGCCGAAAGGTGGCAATATGAAAACATGTTCTGAGAATTGGGATGAGTTAAGAAAGTTTCCTCTGCTTATTTGCGGATGTGTAGGCAACGTAATGTTGTGTCCAGAACCTCCAGAATAAGAACCGGCCGCACTTATCTGTCGTGCTCCTGCTGGCACATTCCAATACCCAAAATTAACAGTATCAACAGGTTCTGCTCCGAATGTTAGGGGAATGATTGTAACTGATTTAATAAAATCAAAAGGATTAAATGAAAGGGGGTCATATTTTATTTGACCTTCAATATTCCACCAAGGCAGTTCTGAGGGACTATATATATTATTAAAAAACTGTGCAAGCTGAGCGCTTGAAAAAGCATAATAGTTAATGCCTGCGATAGAATTACCGGGGTTTGTAACTTGTGCCGAAATGCCTAATACAGTACTAAATTGAGTTGGTGAAAGCCACGGGTCTTCAAAGGTTGTAATTATATTAGTTGGGTTTGTTTTTGTAGGATATAGTAAATCTACAATATTAGTATCAAAAGTTGCTGAGCTACGTACAACATATTGAGTCGAAGCCCCTATTTGAGTTTTATATGAAGCCAGAACATCACAACTTAAATATGCATACCATAGACCGTTATTATATACCCAATCATTTACAAAATAATAACGGTCAAAGCTTCCTATATATGCATAATTCCAATCACTCGGATTTTGTGCCGTGGTAGTTGGCTGATAGACAATTACGGGGGTTAATGCTCCACAATCATCTTTCAAATAACAATTTATAATTGTCCCAGTGTCATTCGGTCTCTTTGTAGAATTTTTACGTTTGGTAAATTGTCCCTTGCTCCATACGTGAAAATCAACAGACATATTATCACCTTTTAATCAAGAAGTAAAATAACACCTTTTTCTGTGAAATCATTCCAGTATTTATCTGTAAAATGCCAATACATATTTGAATAGCCACCTTTGGCATTAAATGGAGTTGTTGCGCTCCACTGGTTGACAACAGTATATCCAGCAGCTTCCTCATCCATTATGACACCAAAGATTTTTGATGTCATAGATGCTGCTTCCGGTGTAACAAGTGTACCATCTGCTTTCAGATAAGTAGGTTTAACGTTAATAGAATTCGGAGTTTTTATGCTCTGCCAGAAGTTTACAGCTTCATAATTACCATATTTAACAAAATCATCATTAAATGTATTTGATACTGCCCTTGAAGTAATCTGATGCTGTAGAGGTGAATACAAATATAATCTCTGCCGTGCATAAGGTGTATGTCTCGTAAGATTTTTATTTGTCACCTGAATCTGATACATATTTGACCGTTCAGTCATAGCATCCGAGATAGAAGCGATTCGGCTATATACCCATTCAGTAAACGCTTTGAAATTATCAGGCTGATAAACTGTAGTTGCAGTAAGTGCAAGACCTGAGACGGCATTATATTCAGTAAGCAGATGCACAACACTTGAAGTATCACCGAGAACTTTTCCACCTATAAAATTAGCAAGACAAGCACGTGCAATATTTTCATGAGCCTGTTCTATCATATCCGATGCATTTGTCATAATCATAGATATGAACTGTCCAAATTCATCAGCATTATTAAAAGCATTATCTAACTGATAGCGATAGATGGTGAGGGCTTTTTCAAAAACATTCATGCCGTAAAAATTAAGCTGAAGCACATTCGGAGCATTGACCTTATACATGTCAACACTCTTTCCATCTCCGACAGAATTAGGGTCATATGAAGGATCGTCCTCAAAAGGCTTATCCGCTACGGCAAGCTTACGGGTGATAGCTCCGTATCTCTGATTAGACACCATCATATCAGCGAACTTCCGTGTATAAGGTCTTATGCTGAAAATTGTTCGTGAAAGTACCTGAGAAATAGACTGTAAAACGGGGTCGTACCCGGTCTTTAATGCGGTTTGTCCCACGCTTACAAATTCACTTGTATTTGTTGGGGTTATTGTAGCACTTCCCGTTGCCTGACTTGTAATAGTTGCAAGCAAAGAAGAAAGCTGATTGAAAGTTAAATCATTAACTGCCATGTTATTTTGTCTCCTTTGGGTTTAATATGGATGCTAAAATATCTTCGGTTGTCTCAGTGGAAGTTCTGCCGATATTCATATGATTGTTATTTGATATAATTACATTCTTTAGGTCCTTGATTGCTGAAATTATTTCGGATGAATCAAAGTATTTACTTTCTGATTCTGTTTTATTTGGTGTCTCTGTTTCTTTCACGGTTTTATTTATTTCTTCCTTGTTGGAAACATTTTCTTCTGGCATTTGTGCCATTTTACTAATTTCCTCCGAAGAAAACCCGGCTTTTGCTAAAGCAATAATATCATTTATTTCCATCTGTAAGCTCCTTTAATTTATCTTTTAATTCATTCATAATAGCAGTATTATTTTCAATAATACTTGTAAGTTTAGAAAGCTGTTTAGTATTCATTAAATATAGGGCTACACATGCCGCAATAGGGAATCCTACCCCACTAATTAATTGAACAAGAGAATCTAAATCCATATTATTTCTCCGATAATTTTTTCATTAAAGCAATTAGATCCTTTGAATTGAAAGTACCATCTTTGTTTATATCAGTTTTATCTGTTGTTTCATTATTCGCAAGATGTCTCATTAGGCTAACAATATCTTTAGAATTAAATAGACCGTCATTGTTTATATCATAATCGGAAGTAAAACCATTACGCCCTTGTGCTTTTATTAATGACGGGAAATCTACATATGAAAAATTTTGGTCGCATGTAACACCGGCCACTTGATTAGTATTAAGATAATTTGTTTCTCCGCCGTACTGCCATATCATATAATTTACTGTAGGCTTCGAAGGAGAATAGCGCGCAATCCATTGAATAAATCTCTGCGATAAGCTTTTTTCATCTAAATAAGTTTTTGCAAAATATTCATATGTATAATAGCCAACACAATAACCAGTATTTTCTAATTTTTCAAGAATTGAAGTTATAATATAATTGTTATGAACTTTGCTATTATGTTTACAATTCTCTGATTCATAATCTATGAATATGGGATATGAAAACTGTTTATTTTTCAATTGAGTATTAATAGTAGATGCTATAACATCAGTATAAAAATTATCAATGTCGCTATCATTGAAATAGAAATATGCCCCGATATCAAAATTATTCTCAACAGCATTTACGTAATTATCTTCAAAATATTTATCTTTAATAAAAGTATTGTTAACAAACCCTCCAATTCTTATAATAACAAAATTATATCCCTCGGCTTTTGCTTTTTGAAGATTAAAAGCACTTCCCTGATATTGTGATATATCTATTCCACGTATTTCCATTTTATCACCTCAATAAGTATGGGTGCGGTTATGCTTGATAAGAGCGTGCCACGCCTTCCGGGCGTTTATCATGGCTCGCACCTCATACTACTTATATTTTATAATATATTTTGTATTAGTAAAGTTCTTAATGTAAATATTCTGCTAATAAATAGTAAATTGACTCTTTTTCAAAAATTAACTTGTTGTTTAAAATTGAATTTACTATATAACCATATTTTTTCTTAAACCGTGTAACGTCATCTTTATCTGTTGTATATACCGGAGGTGACCCACTTTTATGAAGGGTGGCATAATAGAAGCTATTATTTTTTGCTCTATAAAAACAAATATCTCCAAATATACAAACTGAGATCATTGTTTCTAATGCCTTAGAACCTGTTAGTATCGCTATATTTTCAAATTTATTTTTAATTGCCATTTCTCCATAAGTTGTTTTTTGAGTCAATCTATAGAGTGCAGTTTCTTCTTTCAAGCTGCTTATAGGAGAATCGGAATATATAAAAAGCCCTAAATCTCTTTTACGGTCTATATATACAGGAATATTATTTCCAATCATATTATTAACAGTATCTATAAGATTTAATGCTATAAAATACGGATTCCCCAAAATATTAGAGTTTGCTAACATATAAACTTTTAAGGGTTTTTGTCCTTCTAATTCTCGATTACGATTAAGAGTTTCATATGCATTAAAAAAGGCAAAGGCTTCATTTTTTATCGGTCTTGAATGTTCTTCTGGAACGATTTCGTCAAATAACCAATATGTGATATTTGGAGAGTTAAATCCGCGAATATGCGATACAGTGCTTAAAGCAAGTGAAATACCTATGTTATTGCCAGAAGGTTTACCTTCTTCATCATATCCATATATACCATATTGATTCTTCGAAATTTTTTCAAATCCCCAATTAGTCCCATAATCTATATTGATTTTATTAAAGGGACTTAATTCAGAATTAGATACAACTTCATCAAGCTCCGTCTGTGTTCTCCTCATAAAAATAAATTTCTCTTTTTTCTCTAATATGTGAACTAAACCGCCGTATGTTTTACCTGTGCCTCTACCGCATATTAAAATATTAAAGGTACAGTTTTTACTATCAATGTAATCATAATTTATATAACCATTATTTAGATATCTGCCCATTTTCTACACGTTCACCTAATTTCTGATTAACCTTATAATATAAACCACTGTTTTGTATTTCGCATAATAAGTCGTAATAATCTTTTGAAAATCCTAATTTATAGGTGCTTTCCTTAATAGTTATATTTGAGGTGATTTTAAGAATGTGCCCCTCAATATATTCGGTATGTAATATTTCATTATAACCTCCGTCATTATATACACTTTCAGTTCCTCCGGCATCTTTAAATATATAACCTTCTTTCAAATTTTCAATATGTTCAAGCTCTGTACTTCCTTTTTCTTTATTTACCCCGGCTATTGTTATTTTAAGCTTTCCTCCGCTTTCTGACGCATATTTTTTAGCTCCGAAAGTTATAAACTTTTCACTTACTGCCTCTTGCTCATAAACACCCATATAATGGATATCCCCGTTTTTATCTTTGGCGTATGCCCCATGGAGCTTCGACAATTCGACTTGTTTTTTATTATATTCTGATAGTCCTTCTATATTATCAATATATTTAACACTATCAGTATCTGTATACACAAAATTATAGCCAGCCATTTCAATAGCTTTTTCTAATTCTTCTCGGGCATAACAAGCGACCCAAACTCCCCATTGATAAGGTAAAAAAGCTTTATTTCTATTTCGATATAAAACATCTTCCATATTAGCTTTTTCTATTTCATATTCTTTATCAACCATATATATTCTATCCTTGACGGGGTCTTGTACACACATGCCATAAAGAGAATTTAAAAGCTCTTTCTGTTTATGATAATAAATTTCCTGACCTTTGATTCCTTTTAATGCGGTCTTCTGAGCATAGATATTATTAATTAAATTAATTAGAACCTTTGGCAATTTCCCATATGTAGAAACATACAACTCTTTTATTTTATATTTCATAAATTTATATTCCTTTATAAGAATTTTGTAATCTATATCAGTAATAGTTATTTCCAAGTGTGCAGCACTTAATATCCGCCCATTATCAATTATAGCCTTCTCTACATTGCGGCATTTATGCAACGGAAGATAGGGACATCCCCAAAGGTCATTTTTTAAACTTACCCCTTCAAGCTCTACTATAAACAAGCATGCTTTTCCTTTTTTCAAATAATAATCAATATTACCAGATGCTTTCTTAAATTCTGAAATTGGGTATAATCTATTGACCATTTCAGACGAATAGCTTGAACTCCTATCAATACTTTTAACATTAGTTAAAAGCTGACCTATGAAAAATCTGTTAGCGTGAGTGTTTCCGCCTCTAAAAGCCTGCCTAAGAAGCTCATAGACGTTCTTATCAGGCTGAATATTTTTACGCCATTGATAATTGACAGAAGATATCGCATTCTTTGCTAATCTGCGAACGTATCCCGTTGAAGTATACGGCATTGTATATAGATTATCGCCATTGATTTCATTATTTTTCTTTATACCTTCGGATAAACCGACAACATCCATTTCGCTATAATGAAGGATCTCATTATCTAATTTATCCCATGGATAGCGAACAATCGAGTAATCTATTTTTTCATCCTTTTGATGCTCTACACCCATTTTATTAAGAAATACACTAAGGGACATATTTGTTAGAAAATAAGAGCATCTAAACTCAGCATTTCCACTTATTGCATACAAAATTTTTCTTCTATCTGTGCAAAAAACGTCTTCTCTATTAAAAGGAAGAACTCCTCTTAAAAATTGCATTTCAAAAGATAAATTATGTACAAAAATTATAATATATTCATTTTCATTATATTTTTCTGTAATTCTATTTAAAAAATAAATAAACTCATTCCAATATCTGCCATATATTGTATAATAGCCTAATATATTAAATTGCCATATATACATAAATGAATGTTCGGAATCCGGCAATCTCGATGTTTCTATATCAAAAGAACAAATGCAATCACGATATATTTTATTTTTAGTTGTTTTATGCTTCCTCCCAGTACGTTTCAATCGAGGGATATTTTGTATGATATCGTAATCTTTGTCTGTTAAGTCCTTTACTGATATCATACAGGACATCCCTCCCTGATTAGTTATTTTCTCTTAATTTAGCTAATTTCTTTTGATATTTTTTAAAATTATCTTGTACTTCTTTAAAACTAACATCTATATTCTCAACTGATAATTCGTTTCTTAACTCGTCAATTTCTCTAAACCTGTCAACCCATTTGTCAGATACATATATTTCACCCTCATAATCTGCCTTCATTTCCTCCATAAAGTCAGTAAAATCAAACCAGTTTTCTTCATTTATACCAGTGAATTCATGACTTTTAAGTGCTGCTATTGATTTCGCTCGTTGTGCTTTTAATCCTTTAATTGTTCCAGTTTCCGCAGATATAAATCTTGTTAATTTGGCAAGTCTTGTATTAAGTTCACTTATTGTTTTTATTTCTTTTAGAGGTTTATATAAGTCCTTATTTTGTTTATATGTAAGTGTTCGAGACCAAACTGTACCTTTCATTCTTTGTAATCTTTTCTGTGCTACAGAACGGAGACGAGAATATAACTCTCGTCTCTCTTTCTCTGTATATTTTCCTGAAGCTAAATCTTGATATGTAAGAAATTCATCGGGTTCAAGAAATATCGCCATTGTTGTAAATCCACCTTACACTATAATATTCTTTTTTATCGCTGCCAATATAACTATAACGCTCAGCTCGTACTTTTCCGCTATTGATATCTTTAGTAATTTCATCATCTTTAATAATATGTTTTATATCATCTAATAAATGTTTTGGCAAATTTACATAACAATTATCTGTTATCATTACAGGTTGTTCCCCGTAGGCTGTTTTTGTATTGATAAAAAATCCTCTTACAACTACATCCTCGACAGAAGCAAGATTTTTATATTCAAACCCCTCAGTGTTTATTGTGTATACTGTATAATCGTGTTTATTGAAATCTGTTATTTTCATCTATTCTTATTCTCCTTATTCAATATTTTTTTAGCTAATAACAATATGTCTCTTTCTTTATTAAAACTCTGATTGTTAAGCATATTTAAGTAGTCTTCTAATCTATAAGTATAACCATTACTTACACATATTTCATCTTCTCGTGCTTTAAAAAATGTTAAACCGCGCTTAGAGAAATTATAACTGATAAATAGAACATCCTCACTTGAATATATATAAGCATCCCCTCCTATATTTTCGCACTTATCTATTTTCGCTCCCCCGCATATTTCGGCAGAATCCGCAATAAAAACATCTCCACCAATCTCCGATTTTCCATGAATTACAGCATTATCACATATTGCGCTTCTTCCTCCTATTGTTGCATTAGCAAAAATGTTAACATTGCCATAAATTTTTGCTTTATCTTTAATGATGGCGTTGTCTCTAATTGTGACATTACCCCATATTTGAACTTCCCCGAAAACTTTAGCAAAATTATAAATCCTTACATTCCCACTAATATCAGCATCCCCTCTTACTATTGCTTTATTATATATTTTGGCATTTTGGTACACCTCAGCTGTATCCATAACTACAGCATCATCGAGAACCTGTGAATCTCCATATACTTTGCCCTCATCAAAAACCCACGAAAATTTTGATTGAGAAAGATTTTTGTTACTTTCAATCCATCCTCCAACTTCTCCCTCTCTAACTAATGAACCTTGAAAAGTTCTAAAAGTGCAACAGGCCTCTATTCTGTGTAAAACATGTTTATGTATAATAAGCTCGGAATCATACAGAATTTTATATTTTTTCATACTTATCCCTTACCCTGAAATCTATTATATCTTTATTAAAATCTAACTGTAATATTATCTCGTATTTTAAAGGATTTCCTTCAAATAATTCAAAACGTTCTATTTGTGCTTGAAATCTACTTTGTGCCCAATTATCAAGTTTTATTGTGTATATGTTTCCTTTATCAGTATGAAAAGCAATATGCAAAAGATAAATACCATCATTATAATACGTCGCTTTCTGTACTTTTTTTACTTCTTCGCCTAACTGTATTATTTTTCTTTGCGTTATCATTTTTACCTCTCTGTATTATCTCCTTTCCAGCCTCAGTTAATTCATCAATTAAAACTTTTTCTGCTATATCTTTCATTATTTGTTTAGGAATAACTATAACATCCATACAAAGCTTTGATTTAAATTGCATAATGTTATAACAGTGTTCTAATTCTTCTACTACATATTCATCTGTTTCAAATATCCGATTGCTCATTTTCTAACTCCTTTAACATTTTTAAAAGTCTGTCCAGTTTTCTACACTCTAAATTAACAGCTTTTGCTGTTTCATGAGCTAAAGTTTCAAGCTCTTCCTTTGTTAAATGGTTATTTTCATATAATTCTTCTGTCATTTTCTTCCTCCTAATATTTTTATTATTTTTATTCTTATTAGTATTGAAATTATTGTTAAAACAATTATTGTTAATGCTACTATCATTTAAACCCAACAATCTGAATCTGTAGAACCCATTGCTATAGGTAAATTTTCATTGATTAACAAACGGACTTTCTTACCAAAACAACCCTTAAGTGAAAAAACTCCTACAATTCCTTCAATAAATTCACACAAAAACTCTAAGTCAACTAATTTAAAATCCTTAGTATATTGATTATCTTTTCCTTCAAGTAATAAATGTAAACTTGATTCATTAGTTCTAATACTAATATTTTTAATTTTCACCTCTTCAATTCTTAAGTCATTATAACCTGTTGACACATCTTCTAAATCAACCAAGTATTTATAATCGTTCATCCTC
>UMHY01005669.1_pt1 | contig 13526 bp, 7 predicted proteins | sample 1965661 | NCBI WGS metagenome assembly UMHY01 (sample SAMEA4836112, study PRJEB28245) | human gut metagenome | biome: gut microbiome; material: fecal sample | place: Denmark | collected 2008
GGGAAGATGGATCGAGCGAATGATTCGAAGGAGCTCCCATCACAACGAGATAGAGCGCCTTGAGAAGCTGGGACTTTGGAGCCTGAAACGAAACCTTTCCATTCATCGCATCACCCATCTGACCATAGATGCATTCATCAGTATCGGCGGTTACTCCCACCAATCCATAACGATAACCGATGGTGCGTGCCATCTTGTCCTTGGAAGCCTTGAACGCCTTACCCTCAGCATCGAGTGCTCTGAAATCTACAGTAACCTTCTTGCCAGCCTTCGGGATTTCCAACTTGATGGCATTAAAGCCATAGTTCTCTGGAACCGAAGCTGTATCCGGACGAAGATAACCATACTTCTGCTTCAGCATCTTGGTATCGAAGGTGCAGGCATAAGGTCGGGTCTCCTTGCGGGCATAATCGAAATCGAAGTTCACGAGATGGCGGTAGCAGTCGAACATCTCATCATTAAACTGCTTCTGAGTCATCTTATACTTCCGCTTGTAGGTAACAACCGGGTCCTCTCCTACCTTTCCCTCCCGATAGAGCTGGGCGATGCTTTCCAATCCATGCTTCTCTGCCCACCATTCTATCACGTATGGCGAATGATAGATGTTGTCCAGATGCAGATACCCCTTATGGGTAAGCTGTCTGAAGGCATCAAAATGATACTTCTCATCCGTCAGCCAGTCAGGATTCACTCTCCAGAGCATCCATTGGGATGTCATCTCGAAGAAGCCACTACCACCCCAGGCTTCGCCCGTTTTGTCTGCCATAATCTGAAGCTGAAAACTGTGTCCCAACTCGTGAGCCAGACAGTTGAGTTTTTGATCTTGAATACGGTTAGGTGTTACCCAGAGCGCTCCGATAAAGTCATCGTAAGTTCCGCCATAAGCAGTTCCTTCCAGCGAATAGTTTACCATCACCATCATCTTATACTGGTCGCAGATGCTGCCCGGCAGAGAGAACTTTAGGGTATCGCGGAAGAAACGATAGAACCGTTCTACCTGAGTCTGAAGATTACCCAAGTCGAATTTCATCGGCTTACCTTCGAGCGAAGGAGGATTCTGCGGATTGTCTCCGAATGGCTTTTCCCAGAAATACACGATATTCTGGGTCTGGGCACTATGTCGCCAGCACCATCTCTCATCATCCTTGTTGAAATCATAGGGTTTCAGGGAGTCCGGTACGAAGATGAGTTTCTGTGGTGCAGAAACAGGATTTACGGGTCTGGTGGCAGGAGCCTCAGATGGATCCTGCTGTGCCAGGGCTGCAGTAGCCCAAGGCAAGGTTGCCGCTGTGAGTATCAGCGATAGAAAGATTCGTTTCATTTCGGTTATGATTTTTGCGTTATGTATTTTGCGTTATTTATATTTCGGCACAAAAGTACTGATAATCTTGCAGAAACACTCGCAATATCGTCTAAAATGATACAAATATCGTATTTTCCCAAAGAACATCTTAGAGATTTGTCAAAAACTACATCAGAATAATAGATTTGTGCCAAAAAACTTGGGAGATATTATAAAAAGTCGTATCTTTGCCAAAAGAATCTATAAAAAGAACAGATTATGAAATTATCAGAAGAACGATATGACAATCCGGCCTATCGAGACATAAAGAATTCGACAGATACTGCAAAGGAAGAAGGTTGGAAAGAAGGCTGGAAAGAAGGCTGGAAAGAAGGCTGGAAAGAAGGTTGGAAAGAAGGTTGGAAAGAAGGTATTGCCAAAGAAAAGTTGGCTACCGCAAAGCGTCTTCTCGGCATGGGGCTCACACAAGAGCAAGTTGCCAAAGGTACAGACCTTTCAATAGAAGATATAGAGAGACTTGTTTAAACAACAGAACTTTCGCATGTGGTTCAAGAACGGGCTGAAGGCCCAAAAGCTCCTAGCCCAGGGCAGCGCCCTGGGTATAATAGCAATCAGCAAGGCGCCCTGTAAGGGCAAAAGCTTTATAAATCCTTGGTTTTTAAAGTTTTTGCCCTTACAGGGCGACAAGTTTGCGTCCATAATAAGTAGCTGTATCACACTTCTGTCAAGCAATTCAAGCTGTTCAGCCAAGCACCTCAAGTAGTTCAGTAAGCGAGTTTAGACGTCTCAGTTAGCTGATGCAGACGTCTCGATAAGCCTACGGATACGGCTCCGTTAGCTTATGCAGTAATATCTGTAACCCAATGCAGTCATATCTGTAACCCGATGCAGTCATATCAGTAACCCAGCGCAGTCTTCATATGAACAAATTTTATGTAATAATCTATCATCCATCACGATTTATATGTATTACACATCTTAATATACTAATATACAGACACTTGAATAGCGTGATAGATACTTCGAAAACGGAAATATCCATCACGCTATCCATCACGATTTGGGGGTATCCCTCACGATTTTCTCACTACACTCTATCAGATACTGCATATCATTGTTGAAAAGCTTGCGATAGATGGCATCAGACCTTAAAGAATTAGATTCGTGTGATTGCCGGCATATGGCAGCAACCACACAAATCAAGATGTTCAAGCCAAATAAACGTGGAAGTATGACTGTTTAAGTAATGAGTTATAGAGTATTAAGACAATACACCTTACGCTTCGGATATGTACGTATTAAACAGGAGAAACGAGTGTGTTATCTATATAAGTGGAGAAACAAAAAAGTTCCGTTGCATTCCGCAAAACAACAATTTTACGTCAGCAACGGAACTAACTATATTTATTTAGCTTTCTTCGAAAGTCTTACCATCAATACACCATGAGCAGGAATGGTTGCCTTGGTATTCTGAGCAGTAGTACCAATGTCCTTATGTTTCCAAAGGTCTCTGATTACATATTCATTGGCATGAATGTTCACCTCGTTGGCGAAATAAATGGTCTGGGCTCTCCAGTTGTAGTCCAGTTTCCAAGGGAAATCTGTACGGTTTAGGAAGCAGACTGCCAGTTCGCCGTTGCTCAGAGGCTTTGCCCAGATTTCCTTCTCTCCCATATCCATGAATCGGCGTCCTTGCTCGCCCATAGGGTCCTGGTCTACGGCTATCACTTCCTTGTTGGTCAGAATCTCATGAGTATCCTTATCCATCTTGGTCAAGTCGTTACCCGCCATCAGCGGAGCAGCCAGCATACACCACATAGAAAAATGAGTAATATACTCATCCTTGGTCATGCCGCCATTACCCACTTCCAGCATCTCGGCATCATTCCAATGACCCGGTCCGGCATACGGATAAAGATCCGCCATCTTGTCGATGACGTTGAGCACTCCTACGCCACCCCAGTCGAAGAGACATTGGTAGCAATCTCTGATATCGGCTGTAACGCGCCACAGATGTCCGATACCCTTGCCCCATTTCCAAGGTTCATGTTCGCCCCATTCACAAATACTGAGAATGATAGGTCTTCCCGACTCCTTGATGGCATCGCTCATCGTAGCATAAGCAGCCTGCGCATTCTGTCCCTCATCAGAGCACCAGTCATATTTCAGGAAATCCACACCCCATTTGGCATACATCAAGGCATCCTGAAACTGATGACCACGGCTGCCAGGACGACCTTGACAGGTGTAACTTCCAGCACAGGAATAAAGTCCAAACTTCAGACCCTTGCTGTGAATATAATCAGCCAGATATTTCATTCCGTGAGGAAAACGGTCGGGATCTGCCTGAATGAATCCGAGCGAGTCGCGGTCCACCTGCCAGCAGTCGTCTATGACAACATACTCATAACCCGCATCCTTCATACCCGTCTCCACCATCTTATCCGCCATATCCATAATCAGCTTCTCGCTGACATTACATCCAAACTTATTCCATGAGTTCCATCCCATAGGAGGAGTTTGAGCCTGCGCCAGATAAGCAGAATCTGAAACTTCCTTTGGTTTACCAAAGAACATCTGACCATTTGCCGGCTGCGCCATAGCAATCGCTAATGACGCAGCCAATAAATACTGAAACTTCAAAATAATAAAAATTAATAAAGTTATACCTAAATCAACTTTGTACCATTAAACTTCACTTGATAAGGCCATTGTGCCAATGGCAACTGAGCCAAGCTCCAGTGTCCATCCTTTGGACCAGCCGTAACTACAAGCCACAAATGAGCCAATTGCTCATTTTTAGGCAACTCAAATGAAACTGAAGCATTACGATTATCAAAATCTGCAGTTCCTATTTCACCGTAGATAGATTTACCCGACTCTGTTACGCCGACAAATCCAAAACGGTAGCTACCACACCACCACCAATCACAAGTGTAATTAGGATCACCCATGATGTTATTGAAACTTACAGTTACAGTAGAACCTGCGGCTGGAACTTCTAATTTCAAAGCATTAAAACCATAGTTTTCTGGGCAATGGCTTGGATCTACCTGTAACCAACCATCACCAATCTCATTCATATACTCTTTAGCACTTGGAAAAGAGTTAGCATACTTACGGGTTACATCACGCACACGGTCGAAATCAAAGTTTACCAAACGAGCATAACAATCATACATCTCATCAAGGAACTGCTGCTGAGATGTTCCTGTCACATTCTGGTATACAACAACCGGATCCTGATACTCCTGAGCAGCCTTCCAAAGCTTCGCCATAATATCTTTGCCATGCTTCTGACTCCAATACTCTAATACATATGGAGAATGATAGATATTATCGCCATGCAAGAAAGCTTTGTGAGTCAATCCCTTAAAAGCATCCCAATGGTAAGTTTCATCATCTATCCAGTTTGGATTAATCTGCCAAAGCATCCATTGTGAAGTCATCTCATAGATACCACCAAACGTACTATCGAATCCATGTGCTCCATCAGCCTGCAATTGCAGCTGGAAACTATGTCCCAACTCATGGGCAACAGTATTGAGTTTTGAATCTTTCAGTCGGTTAGGAGCTGCCCAAAAAGCTCCTATTGTATTATCATAAGTACCACCATACGCAGTACCATCCAAAGAATACTGCAGCATCACCATCATTCGATACTTGTCAGCCTTAGAACCTTCTGTATGGAAGCCAAGGTCATCACGATAGAACTTATAAAATTTCTCCAACTGAGTTTTGAGATTTTCCAAGTCTACACTCATATCAGTACCTTCCAAAGAAGGTGGAGATGCTAAGTCCTTGCCAAATCCGCTCTCCCAAAAAATGGCGAGATTATCAGTATAAGCGGCACGGTCATAACAATACTGGAAAGTTTCATTACGCCAATCCTGACCAGAGAATTCTCTTGGACGATACAATGATTTGCCGTCTGGAATAGGATAAGTTACTGTATAAGGGTCGTGCTCAGTATAATCAGTACATGAGGCCATTCCCAAGAGTAAGGCAAAAGCCCCCAATATATATTTATTTTTTTTCATAAGTATTCATTTTAATATATTGTTTTATCGGGAAGGCATCTTGTCGTTTGCCAAGAAGCCTTCCCTTTTTATCTCTTTACTCATAAGGAGCTCCATCTATCAAATTAGAGCGACGTAACTCATAACGAGGAACAGGCATCCAATAGTGTGCTCCAGCAGGAGCTTCGCCATTAAATATACGATTGGCTACCACATTACCAGTTTGATATTCCTTATGTCCATCTTTGTATTTATAAATGATGACCCCCGTAACTGGCTTACTATAGCACTCTTCCATCTTCTTCCAACGGCGAAGATCAAACCAATGCTGACCTTCAAATACGAGTTCTATCTGACGCTCATAATAATAAGCATCCCAAGCTTGCTCTGCATTTGCAGCTGTGGCAGCAGGAAGAAGTGCACGTGTACGTACCTTATTTATATAAGTCATCGCCTCATCGATATTGCCCAACTGGATTTCGCACTCCGCATAGTTGAGATAAATCTCAGCCAAACGAATGAAGAACCAAGGCGTAACATGCTGGGTTGTACCGTAGTTGTCGTATGAAGGATCCAAGAACTTACGCATAGAATAACCAGTATTGCTGGCATTCCACCACGATTCACCCTGATTACTATCCTTACCAGTTACAACACCATCCTCAGCCGGAATGAAGGTTTCCACTTCACGGGCAGAGTTGCCATATCCCCATTTATCACCATCCAAGATAAATGCTGCATTGAAACGGATTTCACGACCACCCCATGGATAAGAGGTATAACGGTCTTGCAGAACAGGCTTGGTACCATCAGCCATTTGGAACTTATCTACTATTTCCTGGCTTGGGTTAAAGTTTCCCCAACCTGCAAAACCATTTCCACTGCCACAAGGAGCTTGGAAAAGATAAGAATTATTCTCTCCTGCACCATATTTAGGATCATAGAGTTTCTCGAAGATAACCTCAGGGTTTGTTGGATCCAGGAACAAGGCACCATAATCCTCACTGTTACTTACCGATTTAAGAGAGTATACGCCCAAATCCATGACTGCCTTAGCTGCATCAGCTGCAGCTTTCCATTTTTCACGTGAAGGAGTACCGAAGAGAGGACTTGCCTTATAGAGCAGAATTCTTGACTTCAAAGCCAAGGCTGCTCCCTTGGTAGCACGTCCCAACTCTGAATCATCATATTTTACGGGTAAGAGAGTGGCAGCCTCGTCCAAATCCTTACAGATGAAATCTGCAACCTCATCCAATCCTGCACGTTTCAACTCAAATTTGTCATTGAGTTGGAAAGTCTTGTCAACCAATGGTACACGACCATAGAGGCTATAGAGCAAATGATAGTTCCAAGCACGAAGGAAGAGTGCCTGTCCTTTCTGGCAATTGCGCTCCGCCTCATCACCAGGCACATTATCAATTTTCTCCAACATAAGGTTCAAACTCTTAATATAGCCATAAATTGTGCCCCAAGCATCATAATTGGTCTTATCCCAACCAAAACTATAGGTGTCACAGTTAAGAAGACCTGCGGTCACCGTCTCAGAACCATAAAGGTGCTTTTGGTACACTTCTTCTGTATAATTTGAATAACGAGTACCCTTCATGTTTTCTGCCTCAAGATTGGCATACTGAGCATTCAGATAAATCTTTGACAGAGCCAAATCCCCCCACACAGCATCGTCGGAGTAGCTATTGAGCGGGCTCTGATCAAGTAAGCCGTCGTCACAACTAGTCGTGAACGAAAGCGTCATTGCTGCGAAAGCAATCGACATAATATATTTTGTTCTCATTGTATGATCATTTATTTGTTAGAATGTGACGTTTGTACCTATGGTAACCATGCGTTGCAATGGATATCCAAGAATACCATTAGAGTTGATCAAGTAGCCATCGTCATTGTAAGAAGAACCGATTTCCGGATCACAAACCTTCATCTTATCAATAGTGAAGAGGTTGTTTCCATTGATATATACACGGAACTTCTCGATACCAATCTTTTGAGTGATACTCTTAGGTATGGTATAGCCCAATTCGATAGACTTCAAGCGAAGGAAGGCTGCATTACGTAACCACCAGTCGGAAGCTACACCATTCCAAGTGTCCCCATATGTCTGCTTGATAAAGGCCTTTGGCCATCGAGCTTTCATATTTTCCTCAGGGGTATTATCTGCACGCCAACGTCCCTCATAGAAGTCTGTAATCATATTCATGGTTGGCTGAACAAGTTGCACTGCTTCAGCTTGACCTTGGAAGAAAACATTCAGGTCGATACCCTTCCAACTACCATTCAATGTCAATCCGTATAGGATTTTAGGTGTAGCCGACTTATTGATTCGAACAGCGTCATCCCATGTAATTTTACCATCGCCATTGGTATCCTGGTAAATCAGGTCTCCAGGCTTGGCATTATCTAGGTGAGGAGTGTTATCCACCTGCTCCTGAGTCTGATAGATGCCCAAAGCATGATAAAGTATAAGTCCATCAATAGGATGGTTGGTTGTACGCTGCCAGTCTGGGGTACTAGCTGCCTCATCCATATATTTCACCTTATTTTCGGCATAAGTAAAGTTACCTGTAACACTCCACTCGAAATCACCCTTGCGATCACGATAGGTAGCCACAAGTTCGATACCAGAGTTATTCACCTTGCCCAAGTTTTCATCTGGCAATACTAATCCAGAATATGATGGAATAGAAGCATTGCGTCTAATCAAGATATCACGACGGCGAGACTGGAACCAGTCGATATCCAATGAGAATTTGTTATTAAGGAATGTAGAGCTAATACCTAAGTTGAGCGTATTGGCAGTTTCCCAAGTTACCAATGGATTGGCTGTTCGTGTCAGATAGAATCCTTTGTTAATGGATCCTTTCTCTCCTGCTCCGAAGTAAGCACCAGTTTGTGTAAACTGATAAGTTGAAAGGTACTGATACTTAGAGATATTATCATTACCCATCTGTCCCCAAGAACCACGAATCTTCAAGAAATCCACAACATTCTTCAATGGTTTGAAGAATGGCTCGTCAGAAATAACCCAACCTGCAGAGAATGAAGGGAATGTACCCCAACGATGACCTGGAGCAAAATTCATTGAACCATCCACACGTACCGTAGCCTCGAAAAGATACTTATCCATATACGAGTAATTTATACGGCCAAAGTAATTCATACGAGTGGTAAGGTCAGAATATCCACCATTATCCTTATCAGCAGGCACATCACTACCTGCAAAAATATCCATCAACTTATTTGAGAGGAAGTTTGTACGATAAGCATTAATGGTGTGATACTTATACTTGCTCTGCTCATAAGCCACGAAAGCCCCCACCTTATGCTTTTCAGCAAAGGTTCGGTTATAACCCAAGCGACCGTTTAATGTAATAGTATAGTAGTAAGAACTCCAATCGTTCAGACTTATTTTACTAGTATCATTACGGCGATTGTTATACTCTTGCTTGGCATTATCGTATTCGTAGAGATCGTAAGGCTGATTTATTTGTTTACCATTCTGCTGAGTATAGTCTAAACCAGCATATCCTTCCGCATACAAACCTTTAGTAATCAAGTCAAGGTCAACATGCAACTTTGGCTTAGCATTAAAGATCAAATTCTTGGAGTTGTTGGAACCAGGAGCACTCGACACCATGACTGCAGCATTATTAGTCAGTCCATCATAACCCGTACGTGGAAGTCCATTAGGGAAATAAGGTGCACTACCGGGGAAGGTACTCATCAAATAAGTAAAGAGATAAGGGGTAGAATAAATACCACGCTTACGCTCCTCCTGACGGAAATTCAAGTCAAGACTTAGCTTTACTCTCTTATTCAGCTTTGCATCCAAATTAGAAGCAAACTGATACTGCTTATAACCATGATCAGAATTCTTATAAATAGCATTCTGATTCATATATTGGGTTGAGAGATAATAGTTTACCTTGTCCGAACCACCTGAGATAGAAAGACTATGTTCTGTTTTGGTAGTCCAATCCTTTGCCACTTCGCCCCACCAGTCTGTACTTGGATAGTTGACAGGATCATCACCTGTACGATAATGTTCCAAGGCCTCTGGAGAATAAGTAAGACCGGCCTGACCATGACGCTCATCGGCATCATATTCATTCACATAGTTAGCATACTGATACGAGTTAAGCATCTTAGGAATGCGAGTAGGCTGAGTAAAAGTAAGGCTACCATTATATTGTACGCGAGTACGTCCACTGCTACCACGCTTGGTTGTTACCAAGATAACACCATTAGCTGCACGTGCACCATAAATGGCAGCAGAAGCATCCTTCAACACAGAAATACTCTCTATGTCCTCAGGATTCAAACGGCTAAAACTACGACCAGCAACACCATCCACCACGATAAGCGGTGAGGTATCACCCAGAGTTCCCTTACCACGTATGAGAATAGAAGCCTCATCGGCACCTGGTTCACCACTACGGTTGTTGGCTATGATACCAGCAGTCTTTCCAGCCAAAGTATTAGCCACATTTGTAGCTGCCACTTTCTGGAGATCATCACCCGAAATCTGGGAAACAGAACCTGTAAGGGTTGCTTTTTTCTGTGTACCATAACCCACGACTACAAGCTCATCCAAGAGTTTATTGTCTGACTGAAGTATAATCTTACCACCCTTAGCAGTAGTAACGCTCTTATATCCAATATAGGATATAACTACGGGAACCTTACCACCTTTTTTTAATTGCAGAACATAGTTACCATCTAAATTGGTAACCGTTCCATTAGAAGAACCCTGTTCTACGACGCTGGCACCTATAATAGGTTCACCATGTTCATCTACTACCACACCTTTAATGGTGGAACTATTCTGTTGAACAATTTGAACAGAAAGGCTTGATGAGGTCTCACTTGCTGCCAGAGTAGGTAATGCCCCCCCCACATGCAAGGACCAAACACGCGATGGCTTTTACATAAGCTTGACTATGTACAAAGCCTGAAATGTTTTGTGTCTGTCTCATTTCTATTGTTTGTTAGGTTTATAATTGTTTATAAAATTTCGATTGCAAAGTAACATAATATTTATCATATCATGCCACAAAATCGTCCAAAAGAGTGAAAATATCGTCTAATTTTGGTATTTTAGACGATATTTTCGTCTTTTAGCCTATATTTCTATTCAGAAATTGCCTGTAACGGCTTATTATTTATTGTTTCATCGCCTTCTTCAGTTTTCCCACAGCGGCATGAATCATGTCGTGAGTTCCACTTCCGTCGGTCACGTATTTCTGAACCATTCTGCCATAGCTGATGGCTTCCTTAAGTTCTGCACTGGTGTTGTCATCAGGCCAGCCGGCACGGCGAAGCAGTCCGGAAAGTTCTCGGAGGTCTTCCATCTCGGCAAGGTTGCCAGGGCGCATCGTATTGATAGCACGGTTCAGGATGGCAGTAGTGCCTTCCAGTTCATCCTGGGTAACCTTCTTCTTACCCTTTGCCACCAGCTCCTGTGCCTGAGCCATCACCTTCTGCATGCGCTCATAGCCGAATGGTGCCCATGGAGCATACTCCGGAACCTTCTGCGAGAGGGCATTCCACTTCTCCTGGTCTGACTTACGCTCTGCGGCAAGATTCAGGAGAGAATTCAGTTCGGTGAAATCTATCTTCACCTTCTTGCTCTTCTTGCTCTTGGCATCGGTCAGGTTGATGCGGTAGTAATGGGTACTGTTGGCGTTGCGGTAATAATCGGGTTGGAATTCCTTGCCATCCAGCTTCAGGGTAAGGAGATTGGCTCCTGCACCTGTAGTCACGCCGTTCGATTCGCCCACGGTAATCTTGCTCAATCGGGAGTCGATGTTCAGCGTAGCCTGGTTCCAGGTCTGTGCCCCTGTACCTGCCATTACCAGCGGTCCATACATCAGGGTTCCTACCCAGGAGGTCTTCAGCGGAGTACCGTCCAGACTTGCCACATCGCTCGAAAGTTTGTCGGCACCATACTCGATATGCTTGCTGAATGGCATGTCGATTTCTACGACATCGCCCACCTTCCAGTGCTTCTGCTCCAGTTCTACATAGGTGCTAGGCTGATAGCTCTTTGCCACCTCCTTGCCGTTCACCTTGATGGAGAAACCTTGAGTAGCCCAGTATGGCACACGAAGTTTCAGGGTGAAATTGCCCTCGCCTTCCGTTATCTTGATGGCTGAATGCTGTGCCGGCCACAGGCATTCCTGCTTGATGGTCATGCCCTTCTCCTTCCAGTGGAGAGTGGTTGGCATATAGAGACCTACCCAGAGGGTATGATCGTTGGCAAAATAAGCCGACTGCTGGTACTTGGTATGGTTTTCAGAACCTGTACCACCGCAGCAGGTACTCTGAGGAGTCTCGTTGCCGAATGGCTTGGTGGCATTCAATCCTACTGCATACTGGTAGCAGGTCTGATACTGGTCCGGATTGAGCGAACCGATAATCTGATTGTACAACGTGCGCTCGATATAGTCGAGATACTGCGCATTGTCAGGGGTATAACAGTTCAGATCCTTGCTCAGTTTGACGAGGTTATACGCGCAGCAGGTTTCGTTGATATCCGGATAAGCCTGCGATTCGCCTTCCTGCAGTCCGTTGGTTGCCATACTCAGAATCTGTGTATATGGCTGGCGGAACATCTCTCCATTTCCAACACCACCCATCGCATACATGTATCTACCCTGCACCAGCCTCCAGAAGTTCTCAGCCAGATTGTAATAGTATGGCTTCTGATTGCTCTTGTAGCTGCGCAGCGCTCCGATAATCATCGGAATATGCTGGTTGGCATGGCGGGTACGGATGTCGTCGATGTTCTTGCTCAGCGGATCATAGAACTTAGGTGCATCGAAACAGTTGGCTGCCTCGAGGAGCTTTGCCTTCTCATCCGGATTGGAAACCATCTCAGAAAGACGGGAGAGCGATTCGCTCATACCTCCCACCTCACCGGCGATGTACATGTCCCACATCTCGTAGCGGTTGCCTGGCTTGGCTCTGCGCTCATCCTGAGTGCCGTCCTGCTTTACGTAAGTGCGGTAGTGCATGCGGTTCCATACCCAGAGTCCCATATCCTTGGCAATAAGGAGTGCCTTGTCGCAGATTTCCTTATCATCAAAGTAGGTGGCGATGTCTATCAGACCGGCAAGCTGCTTGTGTACACTGTAATAAGGTGCCCATACCCAATCAGAGTTGTTGTAGGCACGATACATCTCGATAAGAGCACAATGCTGAGCCGGAATGGCGTTGATATAGCCGTAACCATACAGTTCAGGGTGCTTCTTATATTCATCAAAAGCCGCCCAAGTGCCCTTCATCTCTCTGAGTTCAGCCTCAGGAGCGAAATCACGAGCCTCCCAGTTGCGCTTCAGATCCTTATTATATACAAAGGTCATCTCCTGATACTGTCGCAACTCATTCACCATTCGGGTGATGTTCTTGCGGAGGATAGCCTTCTGCTCAGGATTGGTTGCCACGGCGTATGCCTGTGCGATAGCCGACATATAGTGACCTGATCCATGACCCTTGAGTTTGGTATCAGGCGAATCCCAGCCATCACTCTTGGTATAGCCCTCGGTACTGAGGCCGTAGGTATCGCGATAGTTGTAGAGCTGTTGGGTAACATCCCAGGAACAGATCTCACGGATAGCCTCATCGCGGTTGTGGGTGAGTCGGTTGTCACCATCTATGCTCACATCAGCGAGCGAGAAGGTATGAGCCACTTCCTTTTCAGGAGTCTGATAGCCTCCAGCCACCACCTTGATTTGTGCCTTGACAGGATAACCATTGTCGGTAGTCTCATCACCTATCACAAAACCACCAATCTCATATTGGCTTCCGGCAGGATGCTTCTGCGCATCAGCCTCAGCCTGCTCATCAGCAAGCGGAGAATTAGCCCAGCGTACCTGGCGATACTCTGAATAACCATCAGAATAGGTTACCCATACGAGATTAGGAAGTCGGGGAACTGTGCCCACAGGACAAACCACTGATATGGCATCCACCTTAGAGATGGTGCGATAAACCGTGGCTGCTATAGTCATTCCCGGCAAACAAGCTACTCCTATTAATAATGTGAACTGCTTTGAATTCATATCTGCTAGGTTTAAAATTTATACGTTTTTGTTTCTGCTTGCAAAATAACAGAAAAAAACAACGAAGTCCTAAAATTATCGTACACAAAGATGCAACTATCGTCTAACAGGGGGCTTTTGATACGATAT
>UMHY01069040.1_pt1 | contig 12975 bp, 6 predicted proteins | sample 1965661 | NCBI WGS metagenome assembly UMHY01 (sample SAMEA4836112, study PRJEB28245) | human gut metagenome | biome: gut microbiome; material: fecal sample | place: Denmark | collected 2008
AGGGCGGAGGTTGGATGGGGATGCCGCTATCCCATGCTGTGATCCCTAATCCCTAGCTACCAGTCCCCAGTCCCTAGTCATCAGCCACTAAAATGACCACTTTTGCAGCGAAAGGCACCGCAGGGGACAGATTTCGTGTATTGTAAAGACAAAGAAAACTCCGACATCCGGTACGGAGAAAATGTTCATTGTTTTTCGCAAAGGGGGAAATCATTATGAACAACATTTACAAAGTCATCTGGTCGAAAGCAAAGAATTGCTATGTGGTAGCTTCTGAAATCGCTCGGTCTCATACCAAGTCGGCTTCCGGATCTGAAAAAATCGGGGGGTTGCTAGACATGCACTCCTGGCTCTGGGAGCGGCTTGTGCCATTGCTTGCGGTGGCTTTGTAAATGTCGGGGCGGCTGAGAGTGTAGATGTGCCAACTATTGGTGGCTCGCAAGCAAAAGTGTATACCAAAGACGGCACTGAGTCATATGTACAAAATAAGGTAGAAACGGAGATCCGAAGTGAGCTGAACTATTACTATAAGAAGTCAGACGTTGATTCAAGGCTCGAAGCCCTCACAACAACAGGTGATGTCGCTACGAACAAAAACAATATTAATGATTTGAAAATCAAGGCCGAAAGCACAGGTGCAACCTTGACTGACCTTTCTGGCCGTATGACAGTTGCCGAATCTGATATTGGCACCCTGAAAGGCGAAATGTCGACAGCGAAGTCCGATATTGGTACTCTGAAAACGAAAGATACGGAGCTGGAACAAAAGATCAACAAGGAAATTCAGGATCGTGAAAATGCTATCAAAGACACCAATGATCGGACCGGCGGTATCGCACGGAACACGGAGAAGACTCAGACCACCATCGAAGGCATTGTCAAAGTGGACAATCAGGGCAATGTCAAAGATGTGAAGGATCTGTCTGCTGAAACGATCACGACCAAAGAGGATGCTGTCATCGGCGGCGATCTGAAAGTCACTGGCGCGACCACGCTCGAGGGCGCACTGACCGCGAAAGGCGAAGCAACATTTGAGAAAAATGTCACCGTAGAGAAAGACCTGACGGTCAATGGCAAGCTCAATGTAGGCGAGATCTACTTGGAAAATAATAAGCTGGAAGCAGCAACCGGTAAAAAGCATGATAGTGCTACCGCCATCACGGCGGATGGGATCTCGAATCTGGCTAAAGTAACAGATAAGAATGGCAATACCTCCGAGAGCAAGTTCACCCACAATGAAGAAGGGATGTTCAATTATGCCAAAGACGAGAAGATCACCGGCGATAAGAATACGCATACTTATTCTCAGACTGCGGCCGAGACCAAGGAACAGCTTGTCAATGGAGATAAATCCAATTTTGAAAAGAAAACGGCAGAAGGAAACACCATTTCTATCAAGGACAAGGATGCAGCTGGGAATCCTAAATCTCTGACCAATAAACAAACGGTAGATGGAGAAAAGACATCTGTGACCAATAAGGACAGCTCCAGCACCATCAATCAAGGGGCTGATCAGATTAGGTATAATGTCACTTCTAAAGATGCGAATAAAACTTCATCTTCCATTGAGGTGAAAGCGGATGGAATTACCAATACATCCAAAGACGGCACCATCACAAACGATGCAAAGGATATCGTGAACAACGCCACCGGCAATATGACGAATACCGTAGGCGGCGATCTCACGACCACCGTCGGCGGCAATGAGCTGCACGAAGTCACTGGCACCAAGACCGAGAATGTGACTGGCATGGTAAAGGAGAACTATAGCAACGGTCAGGAAACAAATGTAACTGGGAATCAGGATATCCACGTCACTGGCAAGCAGACCAATAAGATCGATGGGGATCAGGAAAACACCATTGGCGGAGACCAGACCACGACCGTGACTGGCGACATTTCGAATACGGCAAAGAACATCACCAACGAAGCGACAACGAAGCTGACCGACAAGGTGGGCGCGAATACCCGCGTACTCGATGGTGAAGGCATCACCGACACGGTAGGCGGCTCGACCCTCAAATCTCGTGTGACACAGAAGAAAGGTAGCATTGAGGCAGTGGTGACCGATGGTACCAGTTTCAATCATTCCCGTGATATAGCCAATGCATCGGCTAAGACGCTGACCGGTTACAATAAAATGAATCAGCTGTTGGACGACCTGAATTCTTCCACAAAGACAATCAAGAATGAAGACGGCAAGACCACGAAGACGGAGCAGACTGCACTTGATATCACCAATACTGCAAAAGATGGTACTATCACAAACGATGCCAAGGATATCGTGAACAACGCCAGCGGCAATATGACGAATACCGTAGGCGGCGATCTCAAGACCACCGTCGCTGGCAATGAGCTGCGCGAAGTCACTGGCACCAAGACCGAGAATGTGACTGGTAAGGTGACAGAGAACTATGGCAACGGTCAGGAAACAAATGTGACAGGGGATCAGTACCTCCACGTCACTGGCAAGCAGACCAACAAGATCGATGGGGATCAGGAAAACATCATCGGCGGAAACCAGACCACGACCGTGACCGGCGATATTTCGAACAAAGCGGAGAACATCACCAACGAAGCGAATACGAAGCTGACTGACAAGGTGGGCGATCATACTCGCGTACTGGATAGCGACGGCATCACCGACACGGTAGGCGGCTCCACCTTCAAACAGCGTATTGACAAGATCATGATGGAATCGAAGGATGTCTCGATCAAGGCAGAGGAAACGCTGACCAATGAGGCAAAGGTGATCACAAATAAGGCTTCGGAAGTCATCAACAATGAAGCTGTCAACATCAACAACACGGCAACGGGCATCATCACTTCCAAGGCATCTGAGATCAAGAACCAGGCAGACAAGCTGATCTCCAATAAAGTCGGCGAGAACACTTGGGAGAATATGGAAAATGGAAAGATCACCACATCCATCAAGGACGGGGCAAAGCAGAATCTGACCCAGTCGGATGCGGCGGGTACCACGCAGTCTACTGTCGATGGTGGTAAATCGACCGTAACGATCCAGAATGCAGATGGACTTACGGATGCAGTGACTGATGGGAGAAATACCAGCGTACAGAACCAGACTGCATCTGCGATCGCAGCTGATGTAAAGGATGGGGCAGGCAATGAAAATGCGTCTGTTGCAACTGCTACCACCTCGGCGAATACCATCAAGAACGGAACCAAAGCCAATACCGTGATTTCTACAGCAGACGGCACCAGCTTCATCAATAGCGAAGCAGCGGCGCCTGTCACCGGCGCAAGCGGCGCTGGCACGGCGGTGAATACCACCATCAAGGGCAATACCATCACCACCGGTAAGGTCACCATGGACTATGCAGAAGTGATGAATGACCTCGGCGTCCATGGCAGTGCGACTGTGGATAATGATCTCACCGTCAAAGGCATCACCACCACCAAGACCCTGAAGGTGACGGAAAATGCAACAGTAGGCGGAACACTCGATGTTACGAAGAAAGCAACCTTCCATGATGATGTTGATATCGCGAAGAACCTCTCTGTCGGCGGCAATGCGACCATCGCTGGCGATGTGACGGCACGCTCCTACAAAGTGGACGGCAAGACCTACATCGACGCGAATGGCATCAATGCGAATGACCAGAAGATCACGAATGTGGCTGACGGCAGCATTTCTGAAGGCAGCAAAGATGCAGTGAATGGCGGACAGCTCTACGGTGTGAAGAGAGATCTGGAACATCAGGTCGATAAAGTCGGCGCGAATGCAGCCGCTATGGCAAACCTGCGTCCGATGGAATTCGATCCGAGCTCCAAGTGGAACATTGCCGCTGCGATCGGCAACTACGGCAGCGAGACCGCAGCAGCGATTGGCGCCTTCTACCGCCCGAACGATAATGTGATGGTGAACCTCTCCACCGCATTCGGCACCGGTGAGAACATGGTAGGCGGCGGCGTATCCGTTCGCCTCGGCAAGGGCGGCAACAAGCTCTCCCGTGAGGAAACCAATGCGCTGAAAGCACAGGTGGCTGACCTCACCGCTCGCATGGACGCTCTCCTCTCCGTCCTGAATCCGAATATGTCGAAGGATTTCCCGGATGTACCGGAAAACCACTGGGCGTATGAAGCTGTCTCCCGTCTCGCGGGCAATGACATCGTCCAGGGTTACCCGGACGGCGAATTCCACGGCGAACGCACCATGACCCGCTATGAAATGGCAGAGATCATCTACAATGCACTCTCTCGCGGCGCAGAAGCTGAAAAAGAGCTGGTAGAAGAATTCAAGCCGGAACTGCAGGCGATGGCTGCTTCGGAAAAAGCCACAGCAGAAAGAGCAGAAGGCTAAGGCAAGCGGAAACAGGTACTGAGGGCAAGTGAGATCACGGGCTCTATCTGATGCAGTCGGCCGGAGCACCCTCTCACTACGAACCTTCCGCAGAAGGGCAGAGCCCTGCATCTATATCGTTGTCAACAGGGGTCCCCTTTATCTCCTGCCGGATGACATGGAATTGCCCCTGTTGAAATATATAAGCCGCCCTGCGGCGCTATGCAAGTAGCGCCGCAGGGCGGCTTTATTGTGCGTATGGGGATGCTATTCCGATAGGGGATCGTCTCAAGTGCGCTATTAACGAGAGCACCCGAGCGCCGCAAAAAAGAAAGCCAACCCCGCCTCGCTGCGCTCGGCAGCCCCTTCCAAGGGAAGGGGCTCGCGTGGACGCCACCTCCTTCCTATGGAAGGAGGTGCCCCGAAGGGGCGGGGGTTGGATGGGGAAAGCGGTATCCCCGACATAAAGCCTTCTTTTGGGGATGTCAGTATCCTTTTTTCTTGTCGACTTCGTTCATGAGTTTTTCTCCGCGGGCGAAGGCGACAAAGTTCATCTGGAGAAGGCTGGTGAGCTTGTCCCAGAAGTCGGGAACCATGGAGGCGATGTGCGGGGTCATGATGACATTGTCCATCTGCCAGAAGGGGTGATCGCCGGGGAGGGGCTCTTTCGAGAAGACGTCCATGCAGGCACCGGCGATCTCTTTCTGAGAGAGGGCGTCAATGAGGGCGGCTTCATCGACGACGGAGGCGCGGGCGATATTGATGAAGAGGGCGGATTTCTTCATGAGGGCGAATTCCTTCTGCCCGAAGAAGTGATCCGTCTCTGGTGTCGCAGGGAGGGCGGCGATGACGATGTCGGCCTCCGGGAGGACTTCGGCGAGCTGGTCTTCGAGGTAGACATGGTCAGCGAACATTTCTGTAGAGAGGTGTTTCTTTACGGCGAGGATGCGGGTCTCGAAGACTTTCGCTCGCTGGGCGATGGCGCGGCCGATGCTGCCGAAGCCTACGATGAGGATGGTCTTGCCGAAGAGGGTGTCGCCGCGGGGGCGTATCCATTCATGGGCGCTCTGGTGGCGGACGGCGTCGGGGATGCGGCGCATCCATGCGAGGAGCAGGGCGAGGGTGTGCTCGGAGACGGCGCGGTCGTGGACGCCGTGGGAGTTCGTGAGATGAATGGGGCGTGAGAGCATGGAGGGGGAAAGGAGTCGCTCGACGCCGTCAGAGAGGGAGTGTACCCAGCGGATGTTTGGCCCGGCGGCGAGGATGGGCTCTGCGTCTTGGAAGCCCCACATGGCGATGGCGTCGGCGTCTGCGACATGGGGAATGGCTTCTTTCGGTGATTTGTAGGATTCGACGATAGCACCGGGGACGGCTTTTTTCAGGGATTTGATTTTGTCTTCGGAGAGGGTATTGATGATGACAAGTTTCATGATGGGGCTCCTTTCATTTTCAAAACTTTTCCTTATTATAGCATGGTTTAGGGCGCAGGGGGTTGGGTTCAACCTATAGCGTGAGCCAACCTCCGCCCCTTCGGGGCACCTCCTTCCAGAGGAAGGAGGGAGAATAGTGCTTTTTCGCATCGTCATTTCGAGCGAATGCGAGAAATCTTTTTCGTTCGCGGTGAGGCAAAAGCTGTGAGGGGAGCGGTGAACGGGAAACACCGTGCTTCATGCGACTGGGGAGGACGGTGCTTCATGCAGGAGCTTTACGAAGGAAAACGGAAGAGGGAAACGAAAAAGATCCCTCGGCTGCGCTCGGGATGACGAAACGGAGAAAGGGATATCTTACATTCTTTTTCAACCTATAGCGTGAGCCAACCTCCGCCCCGAAGGGGCGGATAAGGATAAAATGTTCTGCCGTTCTCTGTAAAAGTATTTACGAATCCAGTATAATAAAACAAGTGATATGGACGGGCTGGGGGCTTGTAACGTCTTCGGGTGTCACTCCCCTTCAGAACCGTTAGAAACGGTTGCATCTATATTCCTTTTTTCAAGGAGGCACTATGTTATCTGACTGGCTTCATTCGAAGCGTATGAAATATATTTCCTTCGCTGTCCTGCTTTTTCTCTTGATGGGGGGCATTTATATCTATACCCATCGCGGGGGGCAGGGGGGGAAGAAGGCCGAGGTGCGTCCGACGGTGAAGGTCGTGACGCTTGTGCGGCAGGATATGATGAAGCGGATCGTGCTCTCGGGGGAGACGGTGCCGAAGGCTTCAGTGGATATTTCTCCGAAGTATGCTGGCCGTATCGCAGAGGTGGCGGTGGACCTGGGGGATGCGGTGTCTCTTGGGGATGTGCTCCTTCGTCAGGATACGAAGGATGTCTCGATCTCTATCGGAGAGAACCGCGCAGGCAGCGCGCAGGCAGCGGCTGAGGCGGTGACGAACCGTGCAGAGTATGACGCGGGGACGATGAAGGCGCAGAGTGACTATGAGAATGCGCTGACGACCTATGAACGTTACCAGCAGCTTTTCGATGAGGGGGCGGTGTCCCGTCAGGATCGCGATGACAGGTATCGCGCGATGATGGAGGCGAAGGCGGCGCTCGAAGGTCTGACGAGCCAGTCTGTCGGCGGCCGTCCGGCGGTGATCGCCGGCAAGGAGGCGGCTGCGGAGAAGGCGCGTTATGCGGTGGAGGCGCTCACGAATCAGCAGGCGGACATGACGCTTCTTTCTCCTCTTTCCGGTATCGTAAGCTATCGGAGGGCAGAAGCGGGCGAGTGGGCGACGGCAGGAGAGAAGCTACTCACGGTCGTCGATACGAGTGAGCTGTATCTGGACTGTCAGGTCGCGGAGCAGGATGTCGGGATCCTGCAAGAGGGGATGAGCTTGGATGTGTCGATCGATTCGCTCGGGGAGTCGGTGAAGGGGACGATCCGCTATATCAGTCCGGCGATGGATGCGGATACGCATGCGTACAAGGTGCGTCTCGTACTCGCAGATCCCGCAGCGCAGATCCGCGGCGGGATGTTTGGCCGGACGGAGGTGACGGCGATGCAGAAGAAGGATGTGCTCCTCCTTCCGAAGACGGCTGTCATCGATCACAATGGGAAGAAATTGGTCTATGTGGTGGATGAGGATGGCCGCGCAGAAGAGGTGCCTGTCACGCTCGGCGTTTCCAATGATGAGATGGTGGAGATCCGGAGCGGTCTGGCAGCTGGCGAGAGGGCGGCTGTGACGAATCTGTCTAAGCTCAAAAATGGAATGGTCGTAGAGGTGAAGGACTAGTGACTAAGGGTTAGCCCGCGGGGCGGGGCGCCCCTTGATTGCGGATGAAAGATTTGTTTGAATGAGGAATTAGGAATGAGGAATTAGGAATGAAGGTGGCGGCTTCGCCGCGAATATTTATGGGGCGATGCCCGAAAGTCGTATTCAAATGACTAGTTACCAGTCACTTTGTGCCCCTAATCCCCAGTCCCCAGTCACCAGTCACTCATCCCTGCTTTCAAACTTTTTGAGGATACCCTTTTCCGTATCGTCATCCCGAGCGCAGTCGAGGGATCTTTCTTGCACTCAGGGCAGGATCACATAAGCACTGTACGGAAACGACGCCTTGGTGCTATGTATTTCTCCTTTTACACATCCTTCGTTTATCGGTCTGCAAGGAAGATTTCTCGCTTCGCTCGAAATGACGATACGGGAATCTGATGTCTAGTCCCTGGTGACCAATCCCTAATCCTTAGCACCTAATCCCTAGCTACTAGTCACTAGTCACTTAGTTCCCGTTTCCATCGTTATTTCCGGAGGCATGCATGAAGTCATTCAATCTGACCCGGTATTCCGTGACGCACCCGATCGGCATTTTTATGATCGTGCTGTTTTTCGTGGTGCTTGGGCTGTACAGCTATTGGCGCATCGGTGTGGAGCTGTATCCGAATATCAATGTGCCCTATGTCATCGTGTCGGTGCGCTATGATGGCGCGGATGCGGAGTCGGTGGAGCAGCAGATCACGAAGCCTTTGGAGGATGCGCTGTCTTCGGTGTCGAATGTGAAGCACATCACGTCGAAGTCGCGCACGGGGCGTTCGGATGTGACGCTGGAACTGAATTTCGATGCGGATGCGGACGCGGCGGCGATTGATGCTTCGGAGAAGGTGGACCGTATCCGCAGGAAGCTGCCGGATGATGCGGATGATCCTATCGTAGAGAAGCGCGATATGGATGCGGCGCCGATCATCGATCTGGCGGTACTGTCGAGCCATCCGCTGGATGAGATGTATTCCATGGCGGATAATACCTTCACGAATGATTTCACGAAGGCAGACGGTGTGTCGGATGTGGAGCTGCATGGGGGGCGAAGCAAGGAGATCGCGGTGAAGGTGGACCGCGACAAGCTCGCCTACTACGGCATCACGATGAATGATATCATTTCCACGCTCAAGAAGGAGAATAAGCTGGCGCCGGCGGGCTCGTCCTACACGGATACGCGCCAGACGCAGATCCGTCTCTCGGCGCAGTATGATACGGTGGAGGATATCCGCAAGATCCATCTCACCTGCGGAAATGGCGCGGTGATCCCGATCTCCGCGGTGGGCGAGGTCGTGCGTCAGGACCAGAGGGTATCGCGCTTTGCGCGCATCAATGGACAGGATGCCATCGGGATCTCCATCTATAAGAACAGCAATGCCAATCTCGTCTCGACGGCAGATGGTGTGATGAAGGTCTTGGAGAATATGCGGGCGGAGTATCCGGACTATCAGTTCGTCGTAGTGAATGATTCGGCGGACTACGTGCGCACGGCGCTCCATAATACGCTTTCGACGCTCATCGAAGGGCTCATCACGACGGGGCTCGTGCTCTTCTTCTTCCTGCGTGGCTGGCGCTCGACGGCGTCTGTCATCATCGCGATCCCGACGTCGCTCATTTCCACGTTCTTCGTCATGTACATGGCAGGCTTTTCCTTCAATATGATGTCGCTCATGGGGATGACGCTCTGTGTAGGAATCCTTGTCGATGACTCGATCGTTGTTTTGGAGAATATTCACCGCCATCTGGCCAAGGGGGAGGACGCAAAGGAGGCGGCGGTAACAGGGCGTATGGAGATCGGCATGGCCGCCATTGCGATCACGCTCTGCGATGTGGTGGTTTTCCTCCCGATCGCTTTCATGTCGAGCATGACGGGGCAGTTTTTCAAGCAGTTCGGTCTCACGATCGTTTTTGCTTCTCTCTTTTCCCTGTTCATCTCCTTCACGCTGACACCGATGCTGGCATCGAAATTTTTCAAGAACGGCGTGCATGTCCCGGATACGAAGCTCTGGCGCACGGTGGAGAAGATCGAGCAGAAGATGGAGGATGCATACGGTGTGGCCATCGCCTGGAGCTTTAGGCATAAGAAGAAGCTCTTCGGCGGTGTCGCCATCGCCTTTTTCCTTTTCATGGCGATGGTGCCGCTTGGCTGGATCGGGATGGAGTACATGCCGCGCACGGATGAGAGCGGCTTCAATGTGAAGATCCAGCTCCCGACGGATGCGTCTGTCGAGCGCACGGATGCTGTCACGACTAAGCTCGAAAGCTACCTTGCCGAGGTGCCTGAGGTGAAGTCCTACATGGCGATGGTCGGCGGGGGCAGCGGGGTGAATTCCGGCCGTATCCGCGTCTCTCTTGTCGATCGGCAGGATCGCAGCCGTGATATCTGGTCTATCACAAACGAGATGCGCGCATGGATCGATGACAATATCACAGACGGCGATGTCCGCATCAAGGAGGATCAGGCGTCTGTCTCCGGTACTGCCGGCGGCGGTCTGGGAAATGGCGGAGGCGCCTTCCGCCTGGAGCTGCGCGGCAATGACATGGCTGATCTTATCCGTGCTTCCGAGATGGCGCAGCAGATGCTGAAGAGCGGCGCCTACGGCGTGACGGATGTCAGCTGTACGTATCAGGAGGGGCTACCGGAGATCTCCATCATCCCTGACCGTGAGAAATTGAAACACTACGGCGTCACGGTCGGCTCTCTCTATGACACGCTGTCGTCCGCGATCAGCGGCGCAGGCGCAGGCGTCCTGCCGAATGATCCGCAAAATAACGGCAATGACACGGATATCCATGTTTATTTCAAGGGCGGAGAGTCGTACAGGATAAGTGACCTGGCGGCGATCCCGATCAAAGGGCAGGCGGGCATCGTCCGCATGTCCGACGTGGCGGAGCTCAGGGATGAGACGGGACCGATCACCATCCTGCGTACGGACAAGCAGCGCGCTGTCATCATCGGCGCGAATCCCGGCGGGCAGGATCTGAATGGGCTCATCCAGCGTTTCACGAAGGATCTCAATCAGACGGGGCTTCCGAAATCGGTGAACTTCCGCTTCTCCGGACAGGCTGACAGTATGCGTGAAAGCTTCATAGAGCTTTTGTCAGCGCTTCTCATGGGGATGCTCCTCGTGTACATGATCCTCTCCGTCCTCTATGAATCGGTAAAGACCTCTTTCATCCGCATGTTCTCGCTGCCTTTCGGTCTGATCGGCTCGCTTCTCTTCCTCTTCCTCATGAATGATACCATCAATATTTATTCCATGATCGGGATCATCGTCATGGATGGCGTGGTCGCGAAGAATGGCACGCTGCTCCTTGACTATACGCTGACGCTCATGCATCAGCACGGCATGGCGGCGAAAGAGGCTGTCATAGCGGCCGGCCGTGCGCGTCTGCGCCCGATCTTCATGACGACCTTCACCATGATCGTCGGCATGCTCCCGACAGCCCTCGCACTGACAGCCGGCTCGGAGACACGAAGCTCTATGGCTTGGGTCATCATCGGCGGCCTCATCACCTCGACACTTTTCACGCTCCTCGTCATCCCGATGATCTTCCTTTTCTTCCAGAGAGAGAAGTGACTAGTGACTGGTGACTGGTGACTAGGGACTAGGGACTGGTGATTTGGGAGTTTCCCTGGAACCTCAAGCGAAAAGCTGCGGCGCATTAAGGAAACACTGATGAAATCTGATTCTGCGATTTAATCAGCGTTTCCTTAAAAATGCGCCGCATTTTTGGTGGCTCATTTTGCGGTTGACCGATTTTTCCTTTACTTCTTCCGCCTTCCCCCTGTCGTCATTTCGAGCGAAAGCGAGAAATCTTTTTCGTTCGCGGTCAGGCAAAAGCTGTGAGGGGAGCGGATAGCGGGAAGCACCGCTCTCCAAACAACTGAGGATCACGGTGCTTCATGCAGACAGCATTACGAAGGAAAACGGAAACGGGAAACGAAAAAGATCCCTCGGCTGCGCTCGGGATGACGAAACGGGAAAAAACCTCTTCCCATTTCGTTTCATTCCGCTGTGAGCCAACCTCCGCCCCTTCGGACCGCCTCCTTCCAGAGGAAGGAGGGAGAATGCCGGCTTCCCCTATAGCAAATCCTTTTCCCGCATCGTCATCCCGAAATCTCCCCCTTTTTGTGGTACAATATGACCAGAAGAATGACACGATCATGATGAGGAGGTGTTTCTATGAGATCATGGAAGAAACGCAGTATCTCTGCGGCTCTGGCGCTCACTTGTGTGGCGGCGCCCATGGCGTATCCGATGACAGCATATGCGGCGTCGACGGCGGAGAAGATCCTGTATGGCGCGGCGGCGATGGTTTTCATTTCTAGCTACTACTCCAGAATGGATGATCACAACCAGCTGCAGCTTCTGGATCAGTGCCAGCAGGAGACGGGCGTCTATGACTCGGCGGAAGCGGATAACCGTGTACAGACCGTGTATCAGAATCTGAAGGATACGGGGCATGTGCTGCGTGATTACAAGGTCTACGTGTCGCCGAGCGAGGATATCAATGCGTTTGCCAGCTTGGGCGGTGTGCTCTGCGTGAATAAGGGGACGCTCGATCAGATGGATGATGATGAGCTTGCCTACGTCATGGCACATGAGATCGCTCACGGCGAGAAGCGACACAGCGTGAGCGGCCTCAAGAAGCGCGTGGGGCTGGTGACGGCGCTGAATATTTATCTCGGAGACGCCTCGTATGGCGAGTACCTTCTGGGAAATATCGCGGCGAACTATGTGTCGAATGCGGTCTTCACCAAGGATCAGGAAAAGCAGGCGGATGACTGGGGCTTCCAGTACCTGGTCGAGGCGGGCTATAATCCGGGAGGCGGTGCGGCGTCCATGGAAGTGCTGCGCGCGAAATACGGCGAGAGCTCGCCGTCAGGCATCAAGGCGGTCCTTGCTCCGGGCAATCACCCCAAGACCAGTGACCGCATCCATAAGAATCTCAAATGGATGAATGCGTACTCCGGCAAGCATGTCGAGGTCAAGGATGACTGGATCGTGGTGAATGGGGAGAAAGCCTTCTCACCCGCCCAGGACAATGCGTACAGCCAGAAGGAGCGTCTCTATCTCACCGCGGGCAAGCTCGTGAAGCTCTATCACGCAGGGCATGTCCCCGATGCCGTTCTCGAGGGAGATCGGATCTGCTGCGGAAATACGGTCATTTATGAGCTGTCCTCCGAAGAGGATGGCAGAGCCTATACCGAAGCGTTGAATCAGGGGATCCGGAAGGATCGCGGTGAACGTGTCGTCAGTGATTTTGATATTGATCAAAGAGTGAAGAAAGTGACTAGGGACTAGTGACTAGGGATTAGGAGTGACTAGTGACTAGTGACTAGTGACTGGTGACTGGTGACTAGGGATTAGACTAGGAGACTTGGAGACATCAGACTCTTGCGTTGTCATTTCGAGCA
>UMHY01064253.1_pt1 | contig 12963 bp, 10 predicted proteins | sample 1965661 | NCBI WGS metagenome assembly UMHY01 (sample SAMEA4836112, study PRJEB28245) | human gut metagenome | biome: gut microbiome; material: fecal sample | place: Denmark | collected 2008
GCCCACCCAGCGCAGCGCCCACGAAGCGGCGCTGGCGTCCGGGTCAAGGGCGGTCAGCGGGGCGGCGGCGTCTGCCGGGAGATTGGCCAGCGTGCCGCCCTTGATGGGTTCCATGATAATGAGGGGGATGCCCAGTTCTTCCGTCAGCGCGTAGCCCCGGTCGCCCGCGATCTCCTCGGCGCGGTCGTCGGTGTCGAGGTAGTTGTATTGCAGCTGGCAGAAGTCCCACGGCTGGTCCCGCAGGATATGCTCCAACCCGGCGGCGTTGTCGTGGCAGGAGAAGCCGAAGTTTCGGATGCGCCCGGCCTTTTTCTCCTCCCACAGCCAGTCCACGATGCCCAGCGCCTTGGCTTGGTCGTACCGGGCCGTATGGAGGGAGTGGAGCAGATAGAAGTCGATGTACTCGACGCCCAGCCGCTCGAACTGCTCGCGGTAGATCTTCTGGGCCTTTTCCAGCGAGTCGCACTGCCACACCGGCAGCTTGGTGGCCAGATAAAAGCTCTCGCGGGGCCACTTGGCGATGACCCGCCCCACGAAGGGCTCGCTTTTGCCCCCATGGTAGGGGTAGGCGGTGTCAAAGTAGTTGACCCCCGCCTCGCGTGCGGTGTTCAGCAGCGCCTCGGCCCGCGCTTCGTCGATGCCGCCGTCCGGCAGCGTCGGGAACCGCATACAGCCGTAGCCCAGCAGTGAAGTGGTGAGGTTTGCTTTTTCCCAATGACGGTGTTCCATAGAAACTCTCCTTTTTCAGTGCTTCCTCTTTTTCCGGTCATCCCAGACAAAATAAACGGTATAGGCAGCGAAGACGACCAGCGCTGTCCGGGTGACAGCCTTGCTCAGGCGGATGCCGGCGGGCTGGTAGACGAAGTCGATGGTGCTTTCCCCGGCGGGGCAGAGGACGGCCATCAGACCCTCATCCACCCGCAGGATGTCGGCCTCGCGGCCGTTGACCGTGGCGGTGAAGCCGTCGTCGTAGGGGACGGAGAAGAACACGAGGTTCGCGGTGTCCAGCGTGATCTCGGCGTGGAAGCCGGAGTTCGTCATCTGGAAGACGCTGCACGCCGAGGCGCGGCGGTCGGCGCAGTCCTGCACGTAGCGGTCATAAGTCAGGTCGTTCAGCTCGGCGGCGGGCAGCTCGGTCAGGTACTGGCCATAGGCGGCTGCGTCCTCCTCCGAGAGGACCAGCGCCCGCATCAGCAGGTTCGAGCGGGTGACGGTGATCGTGGACTCATAGGCGTCCTCGGTGAGGTAGTAGTCGTAGGTGAAGCCCATGGGTACATAGTTGTCGTTTTCGTAGAGGGTGAAGCCGTCCAGCGTGTCGTAGTAGCTCCAGCCGTCGTCTGCCACGGCGAGGAAATCGCTCTGGTGGGCGGGTGTGGTGATAAGGTACTTCACGCTCAGCAGCCCCCGCAGCGCGTAATTTTCCAGCTCCGGCTGGCTGCGGACATCCCGCTTGACGCCCAGCGCCGGATAGAAGCTGAGGATGCTGGGAGCCGCCGTGCTGCCGAAGTATTGCAGACTGCTCTTGTCCAGCCAGAGGCCGAGGTTGTCGTGGGTCTTGAAGGTGTCGATGCGCCAGTCGCCTTCGGGGAGGTCTTCCTTGAGGGCGAGGGCGTTGGTGTATTCCTCCACCAGATCGCTGTCGGTGTTCCACTGGCCGAACTTGCCGATGCCGATGTGGGTGATGCCGAACAGGCAGCTGAAAGCCAGCACCGCCGCCAGCATCCGCTGGGGCAGGCGCTTATCCTGCCGCCAGCGCCGGGCGATGAAGCGGTAGACCAGCAGCCCCGCCAGACCGAAGCCGAGAACGGCGGCATACTGGCCGGGGTTCTGCAGAACGCCCAGCGTCCATTCCTTCGTGGAGGTGTCCTGCACCGGCACCAGCGCGAAGGCCAGCGTCGCGATCATCGGCCAGCCGATCCGCTTGGCCGGGCGGTCCAGCTCCACGGCGGGGTCTTCCAGCGCGTTGACGGTCATGGCCGCGAGGATCAGCACCGGCATATAGAACCACCGGGCGTAGTAGCTGGAATTGAGGGCGTAGAATGCACTGTTCAGCACCGGCACCAGCGCAAAGACGGCGCAGGTGCCGACGATCCGCTTTTTGCTGTCGCCCTGTCGGGTCTGCCAGTAGGCCACGGCACCGGCCAGACTGCACAGGGGCAGGTAGGCCGTCATGCTCGTCCACTTGATGATGCCCTCCGACCAGATGGAGGTCATATAGGGCGAATCCGGCGGCAGGATCCAGCTCAGTAGGATGGCAAGATACTGCTGGGGTTTCGAGTAGGTCAGAAAGCCCCAGCCGGAGGAAAGGTCAATGGTGCGCGGGTTCTGTAAGAGCGAGAGGACGGCGGGCCAGAGGATGACGAAGCCCAGTGCCGCGCCCAGCACGCTTTCAAAGGCCAGATGGCCGAACAGCCGGGGCGTGAGCTTGAGATCCCCGGCGCTGACCTTGCACAGAAAGTAGATGATGAGGAAGAGCACCTGCCCTATGAAGAAGAAATAGTTGTTCAGCAGGTTGATGCCCACCCAGAAGGCGAACAGCCCGTGGCGGCCGTTGTAAATGGTCTCGTCCAGCGCCCAGAGCATCCATGGGAAGAGGGCCAACACATCGATGAAGTGGTTGAAGAAGATGTTGTACAGCCCCCACCCGGAAAAGGCGTAGAGCACCGCGCCCAGCACGGCGTAGTTCTGGTTCTGGACATAGCGGCGGAGGTAGAGGTACGCGCCGCCGCCCGCTGTGGCGAACTTGAGCACCAGCAACGGGACCATCAGGTAGGGAAGCCACTGCTGCGGGAAGAGCAGCGAGAACCAGAAAAACGGCGAGCCGTACAGGTAGAACGAGTAGGCGTTCATCGCGCCGCTGCCAAGGTCGGTGGCCCACGAGAAGGTGTTGCGGACGCTGCCCGCTCCGTCCGGGTAGCTCAGCCCCTTGAGGAAGCCGTTCATATAGCGGTAAAAGCTGATCTGCTGGCTGTTGAAGTCCCCGGCGTAGTGGAAAAAGCCGCCGTCGAGGAGGTAGAAGGGCAGGAAGATCAGCGCCGCCGTCAGCGCACACAGGCAGACCGTGAGCAGGAACTTGTTCTGTTTCTGCCCCAGCAGCCGGGGAGTACGAGTTGATGTCATGTCAGTGGACCTCTTTTTTCAAAACGTTCGGGAGTTTCAGGGGAAGGGGATCTGGCGGGTGTCGTCCGGGTCCAGCCCGGCCTTCCGCTGCTGGTCGAACACGGCCTCGATGAGGCGGTCGATATCCTCCAGATGGGTCAGCTCACAGCAGTACCGCCGCAGGGCGGCCGCCCCTTTCAGCCCCTTCATATAGTGCATGGTCTGGGCGCGGGCTTGGGGCATGGCCACGAACTCGCCCTTCTGCTCCACCATCTCTTCCACTTGGCGGCGCAGCGCGTTCATCCGGGCTTGGAGGTTCGGCTCCTTGGGGGCAGGGGCACCCTCCAGCGCGGCGTTCACCCGCTCGAAGAGCCACGGGTCGCCGAGAGCCCCGCGGGCGATCATCACACCGTCGCAGCCGGTCTCGCGTACCATGGTCACGGCGTCCTCCGCCGTGTGGATGTCGCCGTTGCCCAGCACGGGGACATGGACGGCGTCCTTCACCTTGGCGATGATGTCCAGATCGATGCCGGGGGTGTACATCTGCTCCCGCGTCCGGGCGTGGACGGCGATGAGCGAAGCACCCGCCTGTTCGCACGCCTTGGCGCACTCCACGGCGGTGATGTGGTCGGCGTCCCAGCCTTTGCGCATCTTGACCGTGACGGGGCGGGAGGTGTGGGCGAGGACCTGCTCCACGATCTTCCCACACAGGTCCGGGTCCAGCATCAGCTTGCTGCCCGCGCCGCCGGAGACGATCTTCGGGGCAGGGCAGCCCATGTTGATGTCGAGAAAATCGAAGTCGTATTCTTCAATGGCGGCGGCGGCTTCGCCCATGATCTCCGGCACTTCTCCGAAGATCTGGACGCCGTAGGGCGCGCCGTTGGGCTGGGCCTTGAGCAAGCTGACCGTCTTGTGGTCGTGGTAGACCAGCGCCCGGCTGGATACCATCTCGCTGACGGTGAAGCCCGCGCCGTGTTGGGCCATCAGGCGGCGGCAGGGCGCGTCGGTAAAGCCCGCCATGGGGCCGAACACCGCCCGGTGGGGCAGGGGGATATTCTGAAGTTTCAAAGGTTCCATTGTGTTCCTCTTCTGCTTGACAAAACGATGAAAAATTACTATACTACGAATAGAGAAAGCGCTGACTGCAAAATGGTCAGCTCCTCCTCGGCTTAGGTGTCAAAAAGAATGACCGCTTGCTTTGTGAGGGCAGAGGCGGTCATTTCTTTTTAAAGAAGCCGTTCCCCACGACGCGCAGTCGGGGAGGAGCGTGACCACCTGCATTTGCAGACAGCGCCTTACAGCCAGATGGCTGCGGATACAGTATATCATAAATGAAAGCACAGCACAAGCGCCGTGCTTTTTTTCGTTTTCAAGTCTGTTTTGCCCCGATCTTCGCCAGCAGCGCAGCCAGCACAAGGCCGGCGGGGGCGCTGATCCAAGTGGAGAGCCAGAAGCCGGAAAAGCCGATACGGGGCACCAGCAGCACACAGGCGCAGAGGTTCAGGCCGATCTGCCCAAGGTTCGAGGCCAGATACAGCCCCATCTTCTGCGCCCCGCGCAGCCGGGCTTCGCACAGGTGTTTCTGGGCGGTAAAGATGTAGGTTAGGCCCTCATAGGCCAGCATAGTGGAGCCGTAGGCGGCGGCAGAAGCGTCGGTGGTGAAGAGCCGCAGCAAGGGGCCGTTGAGCCCGATGCAGAGGGCCGCCACCAGCAGCGAATAGAAAAACAGGATGCGCCGCCCCTCGCACAGACCCTCCTGCACCCGCTGAGGCTGGGCGGCGGTGGTGTTCTGGGCAATGAAAAAGACGATGGACTGCACAAAGCCGTACACCGGCATCATCATCAGGCTGGAAAGCTTGCCCGCGCAGGAAAAACCTGCGATGGCGGCCACGCCAAGGCCGCCCAGCAGCCCCTGCTTGACCGTGGTGATGATGGTGCCGCTGGCTTGCTGGAGGGAGTTCGGGGCGGAAAGCCGGAAGATCTCCTTGGCGTATCTTGCCTTGAGCATTTCCCGGCGGAAGGGTGTGTCCAGCTCGGTTTTGCGCAGGTGGGCCAGCATGTACACCGCCCCGGTGATCTGCGCAGCGGCCGTGGCCCCGGCGGCACCGGCCACCCCGAAGGGCCCCACAAGGGCGAGGTCCAGCAGGATGTTCATCACGCTGGTGGCCATCACAGCCCGCAGCGGCGTTTTGGAGTCGCCGCAGCCCATGACGCATTGCTTCGTCAGGTCGTAGAGCATCAGGAAGGGCAGCCCGACGAGGTACACCCGCCCATAGAGGACGGCTTCGGTCAGAATCTCTTCCGGCGTGCGGATGAACCGCAGCAGAGCGGGCAGGGTGAAAAAGCCCAGCGCCGTCAGCCCCAGTGCCAGCACAAGGTCCACAAAGAGCAGGTTATAGAGCAGCTCGGCCATTTCCTGCCGGGTGGCCGTGGGCTTGCCCGCTGCCACCAGCAGACCGCCGCCCAGCTCCATGCCGCCGGAGATGAAGAGGAAGATCATCAGCACCGTGGAGGCGTTGGACACAGCCGCCAGCGCGTCGGCGTCCAGCCGCAGCCCGATGATCATGGTATCGGCCACCGAGTAGAACTGCGTGGCCACCATGCTCAGGATGATAGGAAAAGCATACCGCAGCAGCGCCGGGCGCACCGGCCCATGCAGCAGGGTGTTTTGTGTTTCGCTCGTGCAGAACACCTTCTTTCGGGGAATGATAATATACACAGAATGTACATACACAGAATGTACTAAGAATACGTTGTTTTACAGATGATGTCAAGTTCGGGAGCATAGCCCACACGGAAAGGAAGAAGCAGGACTTGGCCGGTGAAAAAAATCATTCACCTGAATCTTCCCCAAAATGAAAATTTCCCTCTTGACTTTACGAAAATAAAGTGTATAATGCAATCAAACCGATGAGGCGGAAGAGAATCTGCACAGCGCATCTGCTAGAGAGCCCGGAGGATGGAAACGGGCGACAGCGGGGCAGAACTTCGTGGGCCGCCGAGGGCCGGGCAAACGGGAGCAGGATGCTCTTCAGTAGCTTGGGACGGAAGCCTCCGTTACAGGGCAGGGGAGTGTTGGCTCTCCGTGAGGGGCTCTGCGGCCAAGGTTTTGGCGGACAGCAGAGCAAGCAAGGTGGCACCGCAGAATCGTAATTTCGATCCTGTCCTTGTGGATGAACACACAGGGACGGGATCTTTTCGTATTTACAGACCCGTTCCGCAAGTGGAGCGGGTCTTATTGTTACTGCCGCCCGCTCCAAGGAAGGAGCAACCGCTATGAAAACCATGAACAAGATCCCCCGCCGCAGCTTTCTGAAGGCCGCTCTTGGCGCCGCCGCTGTTTCCGCATTCAGCCTGACCGGCTGCGGCGGCTCGGCATCGTCCGCTGCCGCCGGCACCGCTTCCAGCGCTGCTGCTTCGTCTGCCGCCGCTTCTGCCGAGGCGGGCCAGACCTTCAAGGTCGGCGTCGTCAACTACGTGGATCATGCTTCCCTGAACCAGATCGTCGCTTCCGTCGAGAGCCGTCTGGATGAGATGGGCAAGGGGAAGGGCGTCACCTTCGATTACGCCGACTACTACGCCAACGCACAGGCCGACCAGACCAATCTGAACCAGATCGGTGCCGACCTCGTGGCCGACGATGTGGACGTCATCGTGGCCGTTGCCACCCCCACCGCCGCCACCATGCTGGCTGCTGTCGAGGACACCGATATCCCCGTGGTCTACTCCGCTGTCACCGACCCCTCTGCCGCCGGTTTTGACGGCGAGGAGAACATCACCGGCACCTCCGATGCGCTGAACACCGATGCCATCATGAACCTGATCCTCGCGGTCAACCCGGACATCGACACCATCGGTCTGCTGTACGACCTCAGTCAGGATGCTTCCACCCAAGCCATCGCGGATGCCAAGGCGTTCTGCGACAGCAAGGGCATCCAGTACGTTGAAAAGAACGGCACCACCACCGCCGAGGTCCAGATGGCCGCGGAAGCCTTGATCGCTGCGGGCGTCAAGGCCGTCTTCACCCCCACCGATAACACGGTCATGACCGCTGAGCTCTCCATCTACGAGACCTTCCTTGATGCGGGCGTCCAGCACTACACCGGTGCCGACAGCTTCGCGCTGAACGGTGCGTTCGTGGGCTACGGCGTCGATTACGTCCAGTTGGGCGAGGCCACCGCCGATATGGTGGTGGAGCTGCTCTGCGAGGGAAAGACCACCGCCGACCTGCCCTACCAGACCTTCGACAACGGCATTGCCACCATCAACACTGAGACCTGCAAGGCGCTGGGCCTCGACCTCGACACGGTCAAGAAGGCCTTCGAGCCCTACTGCACCGAGGTCGTGGAAGTGACCACGCAGGAAAACTTCTAAAGGAGCAACAACCATGCTGGCGAGTATCTTTTCACTCAACGTGATCCAGACCGCGCTGGAACTGGGCTGCATCTATGCCCTTGTCGCGCTGGCTCTGTTCTTGAGCTATTCCATCCTGAACATTGCGGACCTGTCCACCGACGGCTGCTTCACCCTTGGCTGCGCCGTGGCCTGTCAGGTCGCGTTGACGGGCCACCCCTTCCTTGCGCTGGTGGCCGCGATGGCCGCCGGCGTGTGCTCCGGGTTCGTCACCGCCTTTTTGCAGACCCGCCTCGGCGTCGAGAGCATCATGGCGGGCATCATCGTGAACACCGGCCTGTATACCATCAATCTGGCGGTCATGGGCTTCTCGTCTACCCTCTCGCTGGTCAAGACGGACACCGTCTTCTCGCTGGCCAAGACGGCGCTGGCCTTCACCGGCGGCTGGTATAAGCTGGTGCTGACCGCAGCCGTCATCGCTCTCGCGTGCGTCGGCATGGTGGGCTTCCTCGGCACCCGGCTGGGCCTGTCCATCCGGGCCACCGGCGACAACGCCGCCATGGTGCGGGCTTCCAGCATCAACCCGGCCTTCACCATCACGGTGGGCCTGTGCATCTCCGGCGCGCTGACGGCGCTTTCCGGCGGTCTGCTGGCCCAGTACCAAAAGAGCAGCGATATCAACGTAGGCACCGGCATGGTGACCATCGCGCTGGCCTCCCTCATCATCGGCGAAACGCTGGTGGGCAAGCGCACCATGGTGCGCCGGGTGCTGGGCGTTGTCTTCGGCAGCTGCCTGTACCGCTTCATCGTGGCAGTGGCCCTGCGCTTCAACGTCCCGGCGGCGGCCATGAAGCTGGTGTCCGCCCTCATCGTGGCCATCGCCATCTCGATGCCCGCCATCCAGAACCGGCTGGCCTTCGAAAAGCGGAAGCGCGCGGCCCAGAAGAAGGAGGCGGTCTGAGATGGAAATGCTGGAATTGCAAAATCTGCACAAGACCTTTAACCCCGGCACCGTCAACGAGAAGGTGGCGCTGAACGGCGTCAGCCTGAAGATGGAAGCGGGGGACTTCGCCACCATCGTCGGCTCCAACGGCGCGGGCAAATCCACCCTGTTCAATGCCATCACCGGCGGCTTCATCGCCGACGAGGGCAGCATCGAGCTGGGCGGGCAGGACATCACCTTCGCGCCCGAATTTGAGCGCAGCCGGGTCATCGGCCACCTCTTCCAAGACCCCCTCAAGGGCACCGCGCCGAACATGACCATCGAGGAGAACCTCGCGCTGGCCTATCTCCGGGCGGGCACAGCCCCCCACGCCATCTTCTCCCGCATCTCCCGCAAGGACAAGGAAGTGTTCCGGGAGAAGCTGGCCCTGTTGGACATGGGCCTCGAAGACCGGATGAAGCAGCCGGTGGGCTTGCTCTCCGGCGGCCAGCGTCAGGCGCTGACCTTGCTGATGGCGACCCTCGTCACCCCGAAGCTTTTGCTGCTGGACGAGCACACTGCCGCGCTGGACCCCGCCACCGCCGAAAAGGTGCTGGAGCTGACCAAGAGCATCGTGGCCGAAAAGAAGATCACCTGCCTGATGGTCACCCACAACATGCACCAAGCCCTTGAGCTGGGCAACCGCACCCTGATGATGGACGCGGGCCGCATCGTCTTCGATGTCAAGGGCGAGGAGCGCCGCAAGATGACCGTGGACGACCTGCTGGAAAAGTTCCGCGAGAACGCGGGCAAGGCGCTGGATAACGACCGCATCCTGCTCAGCAAAGTGGAGGCAGATAATTGATATGGAAGTGATAGTTCGTTTGCCCAGATTACAGGACTACGAAAGAGTTTCCAAAATCATGGATCAGGTCCAGCAGCTCCATGTCGAGTGGAGGCCAGATGTTTACAAACCGGCCAGTCCCTTGATCACGATGGATATGTTTGAAGCCATCTTAAAAGACGAAAATTGGTATGTGGCCGAAGCCGATGGCGTGGTTGTCGGGGTTCTGGAACTTATGAAACGTCATGTGGAAAGCCCTGCGCAGGTCATGAAAGATGTCTTGTTCATCAGCACAATGGCGGTCGATGAGAAATATCGCGGAAAAGGAATTGGACACCTATTCTTTGAAAAGGTAAAACGGCTTAAGCAGGAAAAAGGATATGATACGATCGAATTGCAAGTGAATGCCAAAAACAGACTGGCCTATGAAATGTATCGGAAGTACGGCTTCACGGAGAAATCAATTAACATGGAGTTGAAAGAATCAGCTTTAGGCTGACAACAAAAGGAGCAGGATGCCCCGGCCGACCGGCCAAAGCGTCCTGCTCCTTTTTTGCAAGCTGTATTTTTAGCGGGAAAATTACTTCACGTACTCGACGGTGTACTCGAAGCCATACTCTTCCTGCAGCTTCTTGACGTCGGCCTCGCAGTCCTCGATGAAGGTGGGGGCGTAGACGGAAGCGCCGTTGTGGGACTTTTTGTAGTCCTCAACGATCTGCTGCAGCTTGGCCCAGCCCTCGTTGGCCTTGGCCTGATCGACAGTGTCGGGGAAGTTGATGATGAATTCGCGGTGCTGCGGAATACGAGCTTTCATAAGATAAGTCTCCTTGTTGACAAATTGTAGTTTTAATTTGAATTTATACAGAAACTGAAATGAAATTCAGCTTTTGTAGATAAAATTGCTGTTTGTACAACCTCTCAGTCGCTTCGCGACAGCTCCCCTACTAGGAAAGACTCCCTCCGGCCGGAGGGAGATGTCGCGCAAGCGACAAAGGGTAGACGACTGGCGGGCCGAAGGCAATGACTGAGAGGTTGTACGAAGATGGGCCTTACAATTGATAGACCTGTTTGGCGTTTTTCGCCGTCTGCCGGAACACCGCTTCCTCCTGCACCCCTTTGATCTGCGCGATATACTCTCCCACATAGCGGATAAGGGAGCTGTCGCACCGGGTGCCGCGGACGGGTTCCGGGGCCATGTAGGGGCAGTCCGTTTCCAGAACGATCTGCTCCAGCGGCAGGGCGGCGATGGCTTTTGCGGCCCGCTTGGCCCCTTTGAAGGTGCACGCACCGCCGAAGCCGAAGTAGAGCCCCTGCTTTGCCAGCCAGAGCGCGTCGTCCGCGCTGCCGGAATAGCAGTGGACGATGCCTTTGGGCTGGTATTTTTTCAGCAGGGCGTAGATGTCGGCGTGGGCGTTGCGGTCATGCACGATGATGGGCTTGTCCAGTTCCAGCGCCAGCCTGATCTCGGCCTCGAAGAGGGCCAGCTGGGCGTCCTTCGGCACGGGCCAGTGGTAGTCCAGCCCGCACTCGCCCACGGCCACCACCTTCGGGTCGTCGTAATAGGGAGCCAGCGCTTTCATCTCAGCGGCCCAGTCGCCGCCGTAGACCGACACCGTGGGGGCCGGGCCCTCCTCGCCGCAGTCCTCCGGGGCGAGAAGGCTTTCCGGGTGGATGCCGATGGCGGCCACCACCCACGGATACTTGTGGGCCAGCTCCAGCACCCGGGGCGCGTCGCCGGAGTGGGTGGCCTGTTCGCAGACGCCCACCACGCCTTTGGCGGGCAGACTGTCCAGCAGAGCAAAGCGGTCTGCGTCAAAGGCGCGGGCGCTGTAGTGGGCGTGGGTGTCAAAGATGGGGCCGGTCATACGCCCTCCTTCTTCGGGGCCTTGTTCACGAGCCAGATGCCGACACAGACCAGCACCAGCGCCCCCATGTACTGCCAGCGGAAGAGCGGTTCCCCGTTCAGCAATGCGCTGAGCAGGACGTTTACCACCGGGTTCACAAAGCCGAAGATGGCGATGCGGCTGACGGGGTTGTTTTTCATGAGCAAGGCCCAGATGACATACCCGGCGCCGCAGATAAAGGCCAGATAGAGCAGGTCCAGCACACCGGCCGCCGAAACGACGGTCAGCCGCCCGCCCAGCAGCAGACCCAGCACCAGCAGAGCCGCGCCGCCGACGAAGAGGTTCAGAAAGCAGACGGCAAAGCTGTCGGCTTTTTTGGTGACGGATTTGTTCCACGGGCCCGCCAAGGTGAAGATGACGGTAGCCAGCAGCATGGCAAAGATGCCGAAGGCGCTGCCGCCGCCATGGTTGCCCAGCGTGCCCACCAGAACGCCCGCAAAGCCCAGCACACAGCCAAGGGCCTTGGCGGGGGTCATCCGGTCGGCATTTCCGTAGAGGAAGTGGGCGAAGATGACGCCAAGGAAGCTCTGGGTGCTGTTCAGGATGCCGCCGAAGGCACCCGTCAGCAGGGCGACGGCGGAGTAGTAGAACGCATACTGCGCCGTGGTCTGCCACAGGCCCAGCGCACAGCACTCGGCCAGCACTTTGCCCTGCGGCAGGGCGGGGAGTCTGCCCTCCAAGATGAGGCTGCCCACCAGCACCAGCAGACTGCCCAGCATGAACCGGACGCCCGCAAAGCAGAGGATGGAGGCCGTGTCCGCCGTCTCAATGGCGAACAGGCGGTAGCCCATCTTGATGAAGGGGAAAGCGGAACCCCACAGCGCGTTGCAGAAGATCGCGATGAGGACGGCGAAGACCGGTGTGCCAAACAGCGCGTCCAGCTTCTCCGTCCGCGAAACAGTGTGTTCCATGGCTTAGTGGATGCGGGAGCCGACGGGGGTGTCGTCGCCGTAGAAGGCGATGGAGCAGCCGCCGTCTGCGGTGTCCGCAGCGAAGATCATGCCCTCGCTGACATACTTGCCCTTCATCATGGGGCGGGGTGCCAGGTTGCAGACGATGCCGATCTTCTTGCCGATGAGGTCTTCCGGCTTGAACCACTTGGCGATGCCGGACAGGATGCAGCGCTCACGCTCGCCGTCAAAGACGGTCAGGTGGAGCAGCTTTTTGCTCTCCTTCAGGTTCTCACAGGCGCGGACCTCGGCCACGCGCAGCTCCACCTTGCAGAAGGTATCGAAGTCGATCTCTTCCTCGTGGGTGAAGTCCACGCTGCTCTCGGCAGCGGCAGGGGCGTTCTTGGCGGCCTCGGCTTCTGCCTTGGCCTTGTTGGCAGCCTCGGCAGCGGCCTTCCGCTTCTCGTCCTCTTCCTTCAGGTGGGCGATCTCCTTAGCCACGTCGATGCGGGGGAACAGAGCATCGCCCTTGTGGACGGTGTAGGTCTCCTGTGCACCGTAGACGGTCTTGGCGAGGTCGAGGGCGGAAGCGTCCAGACCCAGTTGATCCATCATCTTGGGGGCGGTGGAGGGCAGGTAAGCGTTCAGCAGGATGCCAGCCACGCGCAGTGCCTCGCACAGGTGGTACAGCACGCTCTCCAGACGCTCCTTGCTGGCCTCGTCCTTGGCCAGCGCCCAAGGTGCGGTCTCGTCGATGTATTTGTTGGCGCGCTGGATGACGGCGAAGACCTCCATCAGAGCCTGCGGGATGGTCAGGTTGTCCATGTCGGCGGTGACCTTGGCGGTCAGGCCGTTGATCATGCCCTCCAGCTCGGCGTCGATGGCCTCGGTGCCGGCAACATGGTGGACGGTGCCGCCGAAGTACTTCTCGCACATGGCGACGGTGCGGCT
>UMHY01028237.1_pt1 | contig 12877 bp, 9 predicted proteins | sample 1965661 | NCBI WGS metagenome assembly UMHY01 (sample SAMEA4836112, study PRJEB28245) | human gut metagenome | biome: gut microbiome; material: fecal sample | place: Denmark | collected 2008
TGGTTTAGGCCGTGTAGGTTCGAGTCCTATCAGGCGCACCGAAGAAAATCCTAACTGCCTGATAATAAGCGGTTAGGATTTTTTGTTTCTAGAAATTGCCAACATTTTGACAACATATTTCAATGCTAATCTATAGTAACAGCCAAAAGCAAGGGCTCATTTTACATTCTTTCACACTATTACATGCTATAACACAAGCGTTTTTTGTTATATCTTGTTAAAAATTACACTATAGGCACATTGTTATAAAAATAAATCACTTACTTTGCATCTAAAGTAATAAATTATGAGTAACGAGATACAATTTCTTCTTTATAATATGCCCAATGCTGATGGTAAAGTACAAGTTGTCATAAAAGACGATATGGTTTGAGCTAAAAGAGCATCAAATTGCTTCATAATCGAAAAAATTCCCCCAAAAGGAGTGAGTTTCTCAGATTTTATTTGTACTTTTGCCATGTCATTCAGAATTTTGTTTGTTTTTATTTTGCAACACTAAGATAAATGAAATTTCTGACATGGCAAAATCCTGAGCAACTTTTTGTTGCTCAGGTGCTTATAAAAAATATCAAATTATAGTGTTGCGGAAATTAGGTTTATGATACATATCTTAATTATTGATGACGAAGACCCTATACGTAACCTGCTGGCTCGAATGGTTGAATTAGAAGGTTACCAGGCCTCGAAAGCCGCAGATTGCCGTTCTGCTTTGAAAATGCTGAATACTCAACGTTTTGAAGTGGTACTTTGTGACGTTTTCCTACCGGATGGAAACGGAGTGAACTTCATTTTCGACATTCACAGAATTCAACCGGATGCAGCTGTTATCTTACTTACCGCGCATGGAAACATTCCAGATGGTGTACAAGCCATTAAAAATGGAGCATTTGATTATATTACTAAAGGAGATGATAACCGTAAGATTATTCCTACCATCAGCCGTGCCATAGAAGAGAGTGAAAAGAAAAAAGGAAAGAATGACGCTCCTTTAACATATTCTTTTCAGTCTATCGTCGGCCAGTCAGAGTGTTTGCAACAAGCAATCAGTCTGGCTCAAAAAGTAGCCAAGACCGATGTCCCAATTTTACTGACCGGAGAGACAGGAACAGGCAAGGAAGTGTTTGCCCATGCCATTCATACAGCCAGCGCCCGATCACAGTATCCTATCGTGGAAATTAACTGTTCGGCTTTCAGTAAGGATTTGTTGGAAAGTGAATTGTTTGGTTACAAGGCTGGCGCCTTTACCGGTGCAGTAAAGGATAAGAAAGGATTATTTGAAATCGCCAATCATGGTACCATATTCTTGGACGAAATTGGAGAGATGGCCTTTGAATTGCAAGCCCGTCTGCTGCGCGTTTTAGAAACAGGAGAATACATCAAACTCGGAGACACGAAGCGAACCCAAGTAGATGTACGCATCATCTCAGCTACTAACCGTCATTTAAAGGAAGAGATAGAGAAAGGAGGATTCCGGGAAGACCTTTTTTACCGTCTGTCAGTCTTTCAAATTCACCTGCCGGCTCTTCGGGAGAGAAAAGGAGACATCGAGAGTTTAGCCCGCATGTTTCTGCAGCGTTATGCTGCTAAGTTCAACAAACACATTGAAGATATAGATCCGGATGCCTTGCTTACCCTTCGGCAGGCAGAATGGAAAGGCAATGTGCGCGAATTGCGCAATGTCATTGAAAGAAGTGCCATCATCTGCGACAACCAGATAACCTTGGAAGACCTTCCCATTGAACTTCTGCATCATCCATGCTCACGCAGTGACGATAAGGGGGATGAGTTTGAATTGGCAGCTATTGAACGAAAGCATATTCTCAAAGTACTCCAACATACCCATGGAAACAAGACAGAAACAGCTCGTTTACTGAAAATCGGTCTTGCCACTTTATACCGAAAAATAGACTCTTACGGCATTCAATAACATAAAACATCCGGTTTCTTTTCCATTTCATTTCAAGAGAGCGACCTTCTCATTCTGAGAGGGCCGCTCTCTTGCTTTATAGTCTGTTGAATTTCTTTTTATAGCTGATACACAGTCTGTTAGTTCTTGATTTATTTTCTTGGCACATCCCTTGCCTATATGATGCCATCATGTATAACTCATAATAATTGTAATAAATAAAATGAAAAGAAAATGAATGAAATGATTGGAATCGCCATCTGTGTAGCAAGCGGATTGGCCTGTTTTAAACTGTTTATGAAGTGTATCGATTGGTTCGATAACCTATAAAAAAAAAGAAAGGTATGTATACAGCATTGTTTATCGTAGGTTTTATCTTGTTCGGCTATCTTGCTTATGTCTTGGTTAAGCCGGAAAAATTCTAAAAAGTAGAAATTATGAATACAGAAATAATAGGTATAGTAGCCCAAGTGGTATTGATGGTTGTTCTCAGCTATCCGCTGGGAAAATACATCGCTCGTGTATATCGAGGAAAAAAGGTTTGGACAGATTTTATGAAGCCGATAGAAGGATGGATTTTCCGTCTTTCGGGCATTCATCCCGATGAAGAAATGAACTGGAAACAATTCTTGAGAGCATTACTCACCGTGAATCTGTTTTGGTTCATTTGGGGTATGGTGTTGCTTACCTTACAAGGTTGGTTGCCTCTGAATCCGGATGGCAATTTGGCACAAAGTGCTCACCAGGCTTTCAACACCTGCATTTCGTTTGTGGTAAACTGCAACGAACAGCACTACAGTGGAGAAAGTAACTTAACCTATTTTACTCAGCTCTTCGTTATTATGCTGTTCCAGTTCCTGACTGCTGCTACCGGTATGGCTGCCATGGCAGGAATTATGAAAGCTTTGGGAGAAAAGACCACACAAACTATCGGAAATTTCTGGAAATTTTTGGTACTTAGCTGTACCCGTATTCTTCTTCCGTTGTCTTTAGTTGTCGGCTTTATTCTAATTACGCAAGGTACTCCCATGGGATTTGACGGAAAAATGAAAGTAACCACCCTGGAAGGTGAAACCCAATATGTATCACAAGGTCCGGCGGCTGCCATTATCCCCATCAAACAGTTGGGTACCAACGGCGGAGGCTATTTCGGTGTTAACTCTTCCCATCCCTTGGAAAATCCGACCTATTTATCCAATATGATAGAATGCTGGTCCATCTTGATTATCCCTATGGCTATGGCTTTTGCATTCGGATTTTATGTGAAACGGAAGAAATTAGGATACAGCATCTATGGAGTTATGCTGGTAGCCTTTCTGATTGGAGCCTGTGTCAATGTATCACAAGAGATGGGAGGTAATCCACGTATTGATGACATGGAAATTGCACAAGAAAATGGCTCAATGGAAGGAAAAGAAATACGTTTGGGGGCTGGTGCCACCGGATTGTGGAGTGCTGTGACCACCGTAACCTCCAATGGGTCTGTCAACGGCATGCATGACTCTACCCTGCCTCTTTCAGGGATGATAGAAATGCTGAACATGCAGATTAATACGTGGTTCGGTGGTGTCGGCGTAGGCTGGATGAATTACTTTACGTTCCTCATCATCGCTGTATTTATCAGCGGGTTGATGGTAGGCCGAACTCCTGAATTCATGGGCCACAAGGTGGAAGCTCGCGAAATGAAAATCGCTTCTATCGTAGCGCTGCTGCATCCGTTTGTCATCCTGGTAGGAACGGCTCTGGCTGCCTATCTGTATGTTCATGCCCCGGCTTTTGTGGCGAGTGAAGGCGGATGGCTCAACAATCCTGGTTCCCATGGATTGGGAGAAATGCTTTATGAGTTTACCTCTTGTGCGGCCAATAACGGATCTGGATTCGAAGGCTTGGGTGACAATACCTGGTTCTGGAATTTTTCCTGTGGCATTGTACTGATCCTGAGCCGTTTCATTCCGATTATCGGCCAGGTAGCTTTGGCCGGACTGCTGGCTCAGAAAAGATACATTCCTGAAAGTGCTGGTACGCTGAAAACCGATACGGTGACCTTTGCTGTCATGACTTTTGCTGTTATCTTTATTGTAGCAGCCTTGTCTTTCTTCCCGGCACAGGCCCTGACCACACTGACGGAACATTTTACTCTCTAATTACAACTGATTAATAGCAAGAAAATATGAATACTAAAAATACAAACAACTCTTTGTTTCAGAAAGACCAGTTGAAAGCCAGTCTCAAACAGTCTTTCGTCAAACTGAATCCACGACTGATGGTGAAAAACCCTATTATGTTCACAGTGGAAATCGCCACCTTTTTCATGCTGCCGGTGACCGTCTATTCAGCGGTAAGCGGTGCACAGGGCTCGGTAATCTATAACTTCAGCGTTTTCGTCATTCTTTTTCTGACCTTGCTTTTTGCCAACTTTGCGGAAGCCATCGCCGAAGCACGGGGCAAGGCTCAGGCTGACAGCCTGCGCAAGACTCGTGAGGAAACACCTGCCAAGCGGGTCACAGATGGAAAGCTGGAGTCTGTAAGCAGTTCCCAACTGAAGAAAGGCGATGTCTTTGAGTGTGAAGCAGGGGATGTCATTCCTGCAGACGGTGAAATCATAGAAGGTCTGGCCTCCATCGATGAAAGTGCGATTACGGGAGAATCCGCTCCGGTTATCCGTGAAGCCGGCGGAGATAAAAGTTCGGTAACTGGGGGTACAAAAGTGCTCTCAGATCGGATTCGGGTGGTGGTTACCACACAGCCCGGAGAGAGTTTCCTTGACAAGATGATTGCATTGGTCGAAGGGGCTAGCCGGCAGAAAACGCCGAATGAGATTGCACTGACTATCCTGCTGGCTGTATTCACACTTGTCTTTCTGGTGGTGTGCATTACGCTGAAGCCGATGGCCGACTATTCCGGCACTACCATTACGATAGCCGCTTTCTTGTCTCTCTTTGTCTGTCTGATTCCTACCACCATCGGTGGACTGCTTTCCGCCATCGGAATTGCAGGTATGGACCGCGCACTGCGTGCCAATGTCATCACCAAATCAGGAAAAGCCGTTGAGACAGCAGGAGATGTGGATACACTTTTACTGGACAAGACGGGTACCATCACTATCGGAAACCGTAAGGCTACAGCCTTTCATCCGGTCAAAGAGATTCCTCTGCGCCCTTTTGTGGAAATATGCATGCTCTCTTCCTTAGCCGATGACACTCCGGAAGGTAAATCCATCATCGAATTGGGACGCGAACAAGGCATCCGCATGCATACACTCCAGACGGAAACGAAAGGGGCCCACATAATCCCGTTTACGGCGGAAACCAAATGCTCTGGCGTAGACCTGAAAGACGGTACCCAAATTCGTAAAGGGGCTTTTGATGCCATCCGCAGCCTGACGCAGGCAGCCGGTCATGACTTCCCCCAGGAAACGGAAGATGCTATTCAAAACATATCAGGCAACGGAGGTACTCCTTTGGTGGTCTGTGTCAATCAGAAAGTAACCGGTGTCATTGAATTGCAGGACATTATCAAACCAGGTATAGAAGAGCGATTTGAACGCTTACGAAAAATGGGTGTCAAAACGGTGATGGTAACGGGAGACAATCCCTTGACGGCACAATACATTGCCAAAAAAGCGGGTGTGGATGACTTCATCGCCGAAGCCAAGCCGGAAGACAAGATGAATTACATCCGTCGGGAACAAGCGACCGGCAAGCTGGTGGCCATGATGGGTGACGGTACAAACGATGCTCCGGCTTTGGCACAGGCCAACGTAGGGGTAGCCATGAACAGCGGTACACAGGCGGCAAAAGAGGCCGGCAACATGGTTGACCTGGATAATGACCCGACTAAACTGATCGAAATCGTAGAGATAGGAAAGCAGCTGTTGATGACACGAGGTACACTGACCACCTTCTCCATCGCTAACGATGTGGCAAAATACTTTGCTATCATTCCGGCCTTGTTCATGATTTCTGTTCCTCAATTGGGTGCCCTTAACATCATGGGGCTTCACAGTCCCGAAAGTGCCATCCTGTCTGCCGTCATCTTCAATGCGCTCATCATTCCTGCGCTGATACCTCTGGCGCTGAAAGGAGTTGCCTACAAGCCGATCGGTGCCAGTGCTCTGCTTCGTCGAAACCTGCTTATCTATGGGGTAGGCGGTTTAATCGCTCCTTTTGTGGGTATCAAGCTGATTGATCTGCTCGTTGGACTATTTGTCTAACCTATCTTTCATGATAATTTATTCAAATTATTTTAAATTGACTCGTAAAAATATTCATTATGAAGAATCTTATAAAATCAATAAAACTCACTCTTGTTTTTTGTGTGTTTTTGTCCGTATGTTATGTGCTGGTCCTGTGGGCGTATGCCCAGTTCGCCGCGCCGGGTGAGGGTGGCAATGTCGAAACCGTTAGCCTGAACGGAAAAGTAGTGGGGGTAGCCAACGTCGGACAGCGGTTTACCCAAGATATTTATTTTTGGGGACGACCTTCCTGTGCAGGTGACGGTTACGACGGCACCAGCTCGGCCGGCAGCAACAAAGGGGTAACCAATGAAAGCTACCTGAAAGAAGTCGAGGCCCGGATAGACACCTTTTTGCTGCACCATCCGTACCTGAAACGTGCGGAGGTGCCTGCAGAAATGGTAACGGCCAGTGCCTCCGGATTGGATCCTGACATCACACCTGCCTGTGCCTATGTGCAGATAAAACGGGTAGCTACTGCCAGAGGATGGAGCGAAAAAGAAGTGAAAGCACTGGTGGAAAACCATATCGAAAGACCGCTTTTCGGCGTTTTCGGGCCTTCCAAAATCAATGTATTGAAACTGAATGTTGCTTTAGATGAACATAAGAAAAAAACATTAATCTGTTTGTAATATGTATACTTTTATCAAAAAAAATCTGCTTCTCATAGGAGTAGTGGCTTGTTTATATCCTTTACAAGTTTCTGCACAAGACAAACTATCCGTCCATGCCAAGGCGGATTTCGTATCTGACTATATCTGGCGCGGAGCCGATCAGCAGTCCGGCTGTTCGGTACAGCCTTCTCTCACGCTGGGCTATGCTGGTTTTTCTCTCAATATTTGGGGTAGCCAGTCACTCACCAAATGGGAAGAAGGAGGTGCCAAAGAATGGGATATCAACCTCGGATATACCTACCGGAATTTTACAGTCACCCTATCCGACTACTGGTGGAGCGGTATCAACCAGCCTTATGGCCATTACAAAAACAGCCATTATTTCGAGGGCACTCTGGCTTACTGCTTTGGCGATACTTTTCCGCTATCCCTTTCATGGAGTACCATGTTTGCCGGGGCAGACAAGAATGAGAAGGGCAATCTGCAGGCATCTACTTACCTTTCGGCCTCCTATCCCTTCCGGCTACCTGCTGACATAGTGCTGACTCCCGCTGTCGGCTTTACTCCCTGGAAAGGAATGTATCACCATAAAGCCGCTTTTACAGACGTATCTCTGAAAGTTTCCAAGGAAGTATCGTTGTCAAACCATTTAACAATCCCCTTATCTGTTCAAGCTATCGTATCACCGGTATATGACCGCACTTACCTGGTAGCAGGGATCGGCATCGGATTTTAACATGTCCACCACCTTGTACTCTTAAGGACAGTGGAAAGGAAAGACTTGTTTTCTCAAAATGAAAAGGTTTCTTCTCAGATTGAGAAAACAGTCTGCCTTTTCATTCCTCTTTTATATCTTCATAGCTGCTGATTTTCAAGTGATAATGAAAGATCTGGAACAATGGCACAGTCTTTGTCTCTCATATAATAAAATAAAAGAACAATGGAAGAATGGTATCAAAGCAATAAAGTTTCTTTTCAGAGAAACAGGGACTGTATGGTCAACTATCGAAATGTTTCATATGCATTAGGCGTGCTTGTACTGGTAGAAGCGGGGTTTTTCGCACTTTGTGCAGGTGTTTCCTTCTACTATCAGGAAGAAGACTATATTCATTTTTTAGAAACGCTGCTTATTAACGTTGTACTTGGTGGACTGCTGCTGTTGGGGGGTAAACGAAATGAAGTATCCATCAATCGACGTGACGGTTATTGTATTGTCAGTCTTTCGTGGATACTGTTTTCGGCACTGGGAATGCTTCCTTTCCTATTTAGTGGATATATTCCATCAATATCCGATGCCTTTTTTGAAACCATGTCAGGGTTCACCACTACCGGTGCCACGATATTGGATCATATCGAAACCCTTCCCCACGGACTGTTGTTCTGGAGAAGTCTGACCCAGTGGATTGGTGGACTTGGCATCGTTCTTTTTACTATTGCACTGTTGCCTCTATTTTCGGGCAGCAGCCAACTGCTCTTCCTGTCAGAGGCAACGGGAGTTACCCATGACAAGATTCACCCCAAAATCAAAGTGATGGCACGGTGGCTGTGGACAATCTATATCGGACTGACAGTTGTGGAAACTCTTCTGCTTGTAGGGGGTGGTATGAGTGGGTTTGATGCCGTCTGTCACGCCTTTTCTACAACCGCAACCGGTGGCTTCTCTACCAAGCAGGCAAGTGTGGCCTATTGGAATTCGCCCTACATTGAATACGTGATTTCAATTTTTATGATTCTGTCTGGCGTCAATTTCTCTCTTTATTATTTGGCTGCTATGCGTGGTAACTTTCGCCATTTATGGAAAGATGAAGAATTACGCTGGTTTCTGAAGTCCGTCGGAATACTCACCCTGTTCATTACTGGAGCCCTATTCCTGACTGACTACTACGATTTGGAAACGTCCTTCCGCAAAGCTCTGTTTCAAGTAGCTACTGCTCATACTTCCTGCGGATTTACTTCAGATGACTACAACTTATGGCCTCCTTGCACCTGGATGTTGCTGATTTTCGCCATGATTTCAGGCGGATGTACTGGATCTACCAGCGGAGGAGTCAAAAACATGCGGTTGCTTATCATTGCCCGTAACATCCGGAATCAGTTCAAACAGATGCTTCACCCTCGGGCTGTTTTACCGGTACGAGTAAACGGTATCTGTGTCCCAGTACGGACCTCTGCTACGGTATTCACTTTTTTCGGAACTTACTTGATATGTATTTTTATAGGGTGGATATTATTGATGTGCTGTGGAGTGGGACTGACCGAATCCATGAGTACAGTGATATCCTCCATAGGCAATGTGGGTCCCGGACTGGGAGCTTTCGGACCGGCTTTCTCCTGGGCGGCTCTTCCCGATGCAGCCAAATGGATACTTTCTGCGTTAATGCTCATCGGGCGTTTGGAGATTTTCGGTATCTTGCTACTCTTTTATCGGGGATATTGGAAAGACGAATAACGGAATCTGCCTCTTTGAGAAGGATGTAGGGTGATTTCCCTAATCGTCAACTCGGGCAGATTGCAAGAATATCAACAGAAATAAACATAAATATGAAAGATAGAAATGATAGAGAAGAAAACGCACAGCATTTCCTACAGCTGATACGGCGTTCACAGCGGGGTGTATTCAAGGTCTATATCGGCATGATAGCCGGTGTGGGAAAAACTTACCGTATGCTTCAGGAAGCACATGAAATGTTAAACAACGGCATTGATGTGCAAATAGGATATGTCGAGACGCATGGACGTGCTGGAACGGAAGAACAGCTAGCCGGACTGCCGATTATACCACGGAGAAAAATCTATTATAAAGGAAAGGAATTGGAAGAAATGGATTTGGATGCCATCTTGCTGTTACACCCAGAATTGGTAGTGGTAGATGAACTTGCGCACACCAATGTAGAAGGAAGCAGGCATGAAAAACGATGGCAGGATGTCATGGAATTGCTTGAAGCAGGCATCAATGTTATCACTGCAGTCAACATTCAGCATATAGAAAGCCTAAATGAAGAGGTAAAAGGAATTGCCGGCATCGAAGTAAAAGAACGGATTCCTGATAAGGTGCTAGAAGAAGCAGACGAAGTTGTGAATATAGATTTGACAGCGGAAGAACTGATCAATCGTTTGAAAGCTGGAAAAATATACCGAAAAGAAAAAATTCCAACAGCCTTGAACCATTTCTTCAAAACTGAAAACATCCTTCAGCTCAGGGAACTGGCTTTAAAAGAGGTTGCCTTTCGTGTGGAACGGAAAGTGGAGAACGAAATTATCAGCGGAGAGAAAGGTGTACATCGCGAACTTTTTCTGGTATGCATCAGCAGCAATGAAATAACTCCCAAAAGGCTCATTCGCCGCACTGCCAGGTTAGCCTCTCGATATGATACGGATTTTTTGGTTCTTTATGTACAGACCCCTGCCGAACATCCGGACCGCATTCCATTGGCTACCCAGCGCCATCTGCTGAATCACTTCAAACTGGCGGCGGAGCTGGGCGGTGAACTGATACAGCGGGCTTCACCGGATGTCATAGATACTATTCAAACGGTGTGCAAAGAGCGTCAGGTCACGACGCTGTGCATCGGACAACCGGCTTTCACCTATGTCTCGACTTTAGTTCATCTGAAACGATACCGGTCTTTTTTGAGATTTCTCTCGGATGAGAACATAAAATTGGTTATCTTTCCGCAGTAATAAACCTAAACCTCAAATCCGCAACCTATAGGGTTTAGTGGGATTTTGCTTGCAAAGCGACTTGAGGTAATACGCTGGTTTAACCAGAAAAGCATGGTCTAGAATCTTGCTATATTGATAACCAAACATAGTGCATCTCAATCCCAAGGTGGAATCTATGGTTTGAGCTAAAAGAGCATCAAATTGCTCCATAATCGAAAAAAATCCCCCAAAAGGAGTGGGTTTCTCAGATTTAATTTGTACTTTTGCCATGTCATTCAGAATTTTGTTTGTTTTTATTTTGCAACACTGAGATAAGTGAAATTTCTGACATGGCAAAATCCTGGCAACTTTTTGTTGCTCAGGTGCTTATAAAAAATATTAAATGATAGTGTTGCGGAAATTAGGTTAAATAGATTGTTTTATGAATATCAAGACAAAACTGACGTTGAATATCGGTGTGCTGGTAGCCATGATTGTGCTGTTAGTTTCACTCTCTGTCGTCAACTTGCAAATTCTGACCGCCACCGAACCGACTAGCCCGGCGGCCGGTCCCGGTCTGCAACGGGCATTGGTATGGATCTCCATCATCGGAGGTCTCTGCATTGTCTGCGGCCTTTGGATGTTGAAACAGTTGCCGTCCTCCATCAACAATCCCGTCAAAGAAATTACAGACGGTATCAAGGAAATTGCCAATCACAACTACGAACAGCGGTTGAACCTCGAAAGCAAGGAGTTTGAAGAGGTGTCCAAAAACTTCAATCGGATGGCTAAACGGCTGGCTGACTACAACTCTAGCACACTGGCTGAAATAAAGGCAGCCAAGAATTATATGGAAACCATCATCAACAGTGTGAAGGAACCCATTATCGGACTGGACAATGCGATGACCATCCTTTTCATTAACGATGAAGCCCTCAGCATCCTCAACCTTCAGCGAGAAGAAGTCTTGCTGAAACCAGCTCAGGAGATAGCCCTGCGCAATGACCTTCTCCGCAGATTGCTCCGGGGATTGCAGGATGCATTCGATGAAAAGAGCACCTCTAAAAACGAGCCGCTTAAAATCTATGCCGACAATAAGGAAAGCTATTTCCAAATGAGGTGCATGAAGACAGGCAGAGAAGGTTCCTCGCAAAAAGAAGGATATATGATTCTCTTAAAAAACATCACTGAGTTTAAAGAACTGGATTCCGCCAAGACCACCTTCATCTCTACCATCTCTCACGAACTAAAAACACCGATTTCGGCCATTCTGATGAGCCTGCAACTGCTGGAAGACTGCCGAGTGGGCTCTCTGAATGAGGAACAGAAGGAACTGGCTCAAAGCATTCAGGATAACAGCGACCGGTTGCTGAGTATCACCAGTGAATTACTCAACATGACCCAGGTGGAATCCGGTAAGTTACAACTGAAACCGCGCATCACCAAGCCTATCGAGTTGATTGAATATGCCATCAAGGCAAACCGGATACAGGCCGAGAAGTTCAACATTCAGATAGAAGTGCAATATCCGGAAGAGAAGATGGGCAAACTGTTTGTTGATAGTGAAAAGATAGCTTGGGTGCTGACGAACCTACTTTCCAACGCTATCCGGTATTCAGCAGAAAACGGGCGTATTATCATCGGTGCGCGGCAAACAAAGGACAACTGGATAGAAATGTTCGTACGTGATTTTGGAAAAGGCATCGATCCCCGTTATCACCAGAGCATCTTCGAACATTATTTCCGAGTTCCGGGCACCAAGGTACAGGGTAGTGGACTGGGACTATCCATTTCCAAGGACTTTGTCGAAGCGCATGGGGGCACTCTGACCGTAGATAGTGAATTGGGGAAAGGCAGCTGCTTTACACTCCGGTTAAAGGCATAAAATCAAGATACAGAACGTGAAAGTTGTTTCCTATTTCCCCTTTTAAAAAGTTAAATTATGGGATACCGATCATCAAATTTTTGCAGTCTAATTATCCCATATGTGCTAAATTTACTATATTGTTTGTTTTTATTTTGCAACACTAAGATAAGTGAAATTTCTGACATGGAAAAATCCTGAGCAACTTTTTGTTGCTCAGGTGCTTATAAAAAACATTAAATTATAGTGTTGCGGAATCAGGGGAATGCAAAATCCAATATTGTCACAACGCTAAGAACTATAGAACCATATGTTCTGAAAGCCCTTATCAAAGAGGACTTACACAGACATCCTATGAGCAAAATTTCTGAAATAGCAAGTAGAATACCTGATGTTGAAATCAAAGAAATTCGCAAGTTTGTTTATTCTATGGTCGGAACCGGAATAGCGAAGAAAGGCGCTCGTGTAGATTGTAGATACTATTTAATTTGATGGCTAAAAAGAGAGTGTGTCATAAGTCCATGACGCACCCTCATCAACTTAAATTAACGTGACTCATTTTATCCTTCTCCTAAAGCAGAGAGATACCTACATCATCCCTTCCAGTTTTTCCTGTG
>UMHY01028158.1_pt1 | contig 12845 bp, 8 predicted proteins | sample 1965661 | NCBI WGS metagenome assembly UMHY01 (sample SAMEA4836112, study PRJEB28245) | human gut metagenome | biome: gut microbiome; material: fecal sample | place: Denmark | collected 2008
GCGCTTAGCGCGTGGCTTGAGCTTTGAACAGGCCGCCGACAGCGCCAGAGTATCTCACCGTTATATGCGCAGGCTGGAAGACGGCAGAGGATACTATTTTGTATTCTTCAGGCGACTGCTTGAACTCTACGGCAAACAGGTCAACATTGAGCTCGTTGACCGCAAATAACAAAAAAAGCCCTGTTTGAACGGAGGGCTTTCTTTATGCCGCTTTCTGCGGCCCAATGTCATCAAAATGCCCTGTGCCCCAACCGCCTGATTGGTTATCATTGCCGCCGGACGATTGAAAAAGTTGAAATAAAAAAACTTGGAAAACGGTCTAACCACAGCAAAAATAAGAAGAGAGAAAATTTTAGTGTACAAAAACGTACCTGAATTTTCTCTCTTTCGCAATTTTTGCCCTCAAAGAGGCGTCATACAAGTTTTGTTTAGAAAGGAATATCGTCATCCAAATCGGCTGCCGGAGCTGCTGACGGAGCAGAATCCCAACCGTTGCCGCCTGCCGGCGTAAAGACGTCGTTACCGCCGGCGGGAACACCGTCGCCGCGGCCGTCTAACAGAACCAGATTGCCGCTGAAATTCTGCAGCACAACTTCGGTCGTATATCTTTCCTGTCCGCCGTTGTCTTCCCATTTGCGGGTTTGCAGCTGTCCTTCCAGATAAACCTTGGAACCTTTGCGCAAATATCTCTCGGCAATATCCGCCAGCTGAGGATTAAAAATAACCACGCGGTGCCACTCGGTGCGGTCTTTGCGCTCGCCGGTCGCCTTGTCTTTCCATGTATCGGAAGTCGCAATGTTCAGATTGACGATTTTAGAACCGCTGGTGGTGTTGCTGACTTTGGGATCGGCACCCAGGTTGCCGACTAAAATAACTTTATTAATGCTGCCTGCCATTTTATCTTTACCTTATACTAGTTTTATTAAAATCTTTTTTGAATATACATTGATAAATTCGATAAGGGAACAAAAATCAATAAACCTGTGTATATTCCCCGCTTTCAAGCTTATAAATTCCGTAATTGATTGATTTGTCGGGATTTCCGTTGACAAACGTCCTTTCGCCCCAGACGGTTTCGACTTTGTCTTTGCCTAAAGCCTTGGCCAAATCGCCGTATTTGAAAGAATCTGCCTTGTCTACCAGCTCCTGCCACAGTTTCACCGCCGAATAGCTGTAAACCCCCAGCCCTTCCGGCTCCGCCCCCTGCAAACGCAGCCGCACCAGCGTTTCCGTAAAGCTGGGTTTGTCTTTTAGCGACGGCAGCGCTACAAAATAAGAACCTTCCGCCAAATCGCCCAGCAGTTCCTCATAATTGCCGTTTGCCTGATAACGGTTGGTAAAAATAACGACGTCTTTCTTTTCGTCCTTAAGGTTGCGGGAAAGCTCGGCAATATTTTCAGACTTGCCCAAAATATAAACCACATCGTTGCCCTGCACCGTAATGTCCTGCGCCATTGCAGCCAAATCCCGGCGATAAACCGCAAAATCATAAACCCTTAGCTTGAGGGCTTCGTTGTTTCTGCGAAATTCATTCTGGACCGATGCCGCGATTTCCACCACGTTGCGCACGCTTGAATCATAAATCAGCGCAACGTTCTGCCCGTTAAAGCTGGCTTTGTAATAATTATAGAAGTCAGCGCCCTGGCTGTCGGTTGAACCGACCATTTTAACCAGTCCCTGATGGCTGTGCTGTGCCTCGCTTTTACTGATTGTCGTCGGAATAATCTGAAAAATGTTTGCTTTCGCGTAAATGTCGGAAACCTTTTCAAACGCATTGGGGCAATATGGTCCCACGACCAGGTTCATCCTGTCTTCTTTAGAGGAATTAACGGCCATCATCTGTGCTGTTGAGACGGCAAAAGTATCGTCGCACTGGTCGTCGACCACCACGAGATTTACGCGCTCTCCTTTAACCCCGCCTTGAGAATTGATGTCGTCGACGGCAATTCTCACCCCGTTAATCAGCTCGTCGCCAAAGTGCTTGAATTCCCCCACCTGGGGAGCGATAACGGCTACATTGATTGCGGCATTGGCATTCCCTGCCCAGAACAAAGCGCACCAGGGAATTATTTTTAGTACATTTTTTAACATAAATTCAATAAATTAGATTTCAGCACAGTTTGTGATAATAACATTATTTCACCGCAATGCAAGGATTTTTATCATTTTTCCCGTTTTCCGCGGCGGCAAGCGCCTGTTTTCCCCTCCTCCAAAGGTTATGCCCTTTCGGGTGGCTTCACCTGACCGAATTATCCTCACGGTTTTTTTTATTGCTTTAAATAAAATAAATGACTATATTAACACAGAACAAAACAGAAACATCGAGCTAGGAAATATGACCAACGAATTTATCGAAATCAAAGGCGCCCGCGAACACAACCTTAAAGACGTCGACATCAGCATCCCCAAAAACAAACTGACCGTCATCACCGGCCTTTCCGGCTCCGGAAAGTCGTCCCTCGCGTTTGACACCGTCTATGCCGAAGGGCAGCGCCGTTATGTCGAAAGCCTTTCTTCTTATGCACGCCAGTTTCTGGATTTGATGAAAAAACCCGAAGTTGATTCGATTGAAGGTTTGTCGCCAGCAATTTCGATTGAACAAAAAACCACGTCGCACAACCCTCGTTCGACCGTCGGCACCGTTACCGAAATTTACGACTATATGCGTCTTCTCTGGGCCCGTGCCGGCACGCCCTATTCTCCTGCGACCGGACTGCCCATTGAATCCCAAACCGTCTCTCAGATGGTGGACAAAATCCTCGCCATGCCGGAAGGAACCAAACTCCTGCTGCTCGCGCCCATTGCCCGCGGCAAAAAAGGCGAATACAAAAAAGAAATCGAAAGCCTGCAAAAACAGGGGTATCAGCGCCTGAAAATCGACGGCGAAATTTATGACATCGAAGAAGTCCCTTCTCTCAATAAAAACCAAAAACACGACATAGAAGTCGTGGTTGACCGTCTTGTCGTTAAACCGGAAATCGGCGAACGGCTGGCCCAGTCTCTGGAGACCGCGCTCAAACTCAGTGACGGCCTTGTCTTTGCCGAAGACAACACCACGCATGAGCGGACGACTTTTTCCTCCAAATTTGCCTGTCCTGTCTCCGGTTTCACCATTGAAGAAATCGAACCGCGCCTGTTTTCGTTCAACAACCCTTACGGCGCCTGCCCCCATTGCGACGGCCTCGGTGCCAAACTCTATATGGACCCCGATTTGGTAGTGCCCAATCCTAACCTTTCCATCTCCCAGGGCGCTGTGGCGCCGTGGTACAACCGCAAACACGGTTTTTATACCGATACATTGGACTCCCTTTGCCGTTATTTGAAAATTTCCGACAAGACACCGTGGAAAGACCTTCCTGAGGAAGCCCGCAATGTCATCCTTTACGGTTCCGGAGACAATCCGGTGGCAATGTACTATTCGCATTTTGTTACCAATAAACCCTTTGAAGGCGTCATCAACAACCTCGAAAGACGCTTTTTGGAAACAGACTCCCCGGCCATGCGAGACGAATTTGCCCAATATCAGTCGGCGGCGCCGTGCGAATTTTGCCGCGGCAAACGCCTGAAACCGGAAGCTCTGGCCGTCAAAATCGGCGGATTAGACATCATGGACGCCTCTGAAATGTCCATAAAAAAAGCCCTCACCTGGTTCCGCGGAATTGGCCCTACCCTGTCTCCCAAAAAACAGGAAATTGCCGCCAAAATTCTGAAAGAAATCACCGAACGTCTGAGCTTTTTAAACAACGTCGGACTGGATTATCTCACGCTTTCCCGTCAATCGGGCAGCCTTTCCGGCGGCGAAGCCCAGCGTATTCGCCTCGCCAGCCAGATTGGTTCGGGATTGACCGGCGTTCTCTATGTTTTGGACGAACCGTCAATCGGCCTTCACCAACGCGATAACGACCGTCTGCTCGAAACCCTCACTCGTCTGCGCGACATCGGCAACACCGTTATCGTCGTTGAACACGACGAAGATGCCATCCGCGCCGCCGACTACCTGGTGGATATGGGACCGGGAGCCGGTTCTCTGGGCGGAGAAGTCGTAGCCAGCGGCTCTGTCAAAGACGTGCTCAAAAACCGCCGCAGTCTGACGGCTCAATACCTTAACGGCGAAAAATGCATTCCCGTTCCGCCCAAACGCCGCAAAGGCAGCGGCAAATTCATCGGTCTGAAAGGCGCCCGCACCAACAATCTCAAAAACGTAGACCTGAAAATCCCTCTGGGAACGCTTACCTGCGTCACCGGCGTTTCCGGCGGCGGCAAATCTTCTTTGATTCTGGAAACCCTGTGCAAGGCACTCAACAAGGAAATAAACGGCACTCGCGGCTCTGCCGGCATATATGACAAACTTATCGGCGCCGAAAACATCGATAAAATCATCAACATCGACCAATCCCCGATTGGCCGGACCCCGCGCTCCAACCCGGCGACTTATACCGGCCTGTTCACTTACATCCGCGACTGGTTTGCCGCCTTGCCGGAATCCAAGGCCCGCGGCTACACTGCCGGACGTTTCTCGTTCAATGTCGCCGGCGGACGCTGCGAAGCCTGTAAAGGCGACGGCGTCACCAAAATCGAAATGCACTTTCTGCCGGACGTATACGTCGCCTGCGACGTTTGCAAAGGAAAACGCTTCAACCGCGAAACGCTGGAAGTCAAATATCGTGACAAATCAATAGCCGACGTGCTGGATATGACCGTAGACGAGGCTTATGTCTTCTTCGACGCCATTCCTTCCATCAAAAACAGGTTGGAACTTCTGCGCAAGGTAGGCCTCGGATACATTCACCTCGGTCAACCCGCCACCACGCTTTCCGGCGGCGAAGCCCAGCGTATCAAACTGTCTAAAGAACTGTCCAAAAGAGCCACCGGCAAAACGCTGTACATTCTGGACGAACCCACGACCGGACTGCATTTTGAAGACATCAACAAACTGCTCAAAGTTCTCCATACCCTGGTCGAACAAGGAAACTCCATGATTGTTATCGAACATAACCTCGACGTTATCAAAACCGCAGACTATATTGTCGACATCGGCCCCGAAGGCGGTGACGGCGGCGGCAAAATCATTGCTCAGGGCACGCCCGAACAAGTTGCCAAATGCGAAGCCAGCTACACTGCCAAATATCTTAAAGATAAAATCTAAGCAAACGCAGTTTTGGCAGCCGAGTATCTGTGTCTTCACCGGCAAACGCCGCAACACCAGTAAAAAAAACTCCCAAACGACTCATTTGGGAGTTTTCTTCGATTAATGCAAATATTTTGAATTGTCTTTGTTCATCAGTGCCGGAGGATAAATGTATTTCAGGCCGCTTTCCTTAGCATTGCGCAATACCTTAAAAAAGAAACCGCATTTCAGACAGCGTTTGTTCATCATCAGGTTGATGTCACGAAAACGATCCTGATCCCGTTCTTTGTATTCGCTCAAAACTTCATTTTGAATCAAAGTTCCGTCAGCAGGCTCTTTTCCCTCCGCCGAAATGCGGCTGTAACGGCGGGAGATTTCCTGTTTAAGCTTGTCTTTCTCCGTTTTATATAGATTATCAGGCTTTTCGCGGCCGATATCAAAGTCTTCAATAAACTTACGATACAGCATATTCACGTAAACCCGTCTGCGTGCCGCCTGCTCCAGAGGTTTTTGTTTGCGTTCGCGATCATACCAGGCGTTTAACTCGCGAACTTCCTTTTCTTGTTTAAAATCATACACGTCAACGAGTTTATTCGACAAATCGTTTAAGTTTTCCTCCACCGAACGGGAAACCCATCGCTGATTTTTTATTTCCTTGGCCAGTTGTTTAACCTCCTCCCGGCTGAAAGAATTTTTACTGACCACGGCAACCATCATATTTTTAAATTTTTGGAGATAATGCGGACTGACATTCTCAACTTCGCGAGCTTCCACAAGCTGCCGGGCATAAATCAGAGCCGTAAGCCTGACCAGGTTTTTATCAATCATTTCCTTCTGCCGCAAATCTTCGTCAAACAGGTTAATCTGAACCGTAGAACCATGAGCCTGAGTTCTGCGCTGCATCATTGTGTACAAAGCGCTGAAATGAACCTGTTTGCTGTCAGTGTCCCGATCGGCAAGCAAATTCAGAAACTCTGTGGTATTGTTCATAAACGTCTGCAAATTAAAGTCTTCAGATTTCCGATAATACTCTTTAATCTCGCGCAGCCGCATATGTGTCGACTGCAAATAGGCCTCATTCGGATTGTACGTCTGCAAAAAGTTACGCAGCCTGTCGGAGAGAAAGATATTATGCTTTACAATATAGGCCAGCGCCGTTTGCTTGTTTTTGTTGTCTACTTCCATCTGCGGAACAAACTCGTTAAGCAGCATCACCATCCGGTCGCGTCGGTCATATCGCAACCCGGTTTCCGCCTTCTTTACCGAATTTATCAAACGCCACATAATCCTGCCGCAAACACGGTGAAAATCCTTATGCCCGCGAAACCGGCAAATTTCCTTAAAATCCCGGCGCAAACGTTCCGGAGCCGCTTCCATCATATCGGCTTCCAACGCAACCAGCTTGTGCTTTAACATTATTGAAGGAGTAGTCATAACGGACTCCATGTTTGTGTCTATTTTGTCATTATAGCGGATTTTATAAAAATAACAACAAAAAAATCCGGCAGTATCATTCTGCCGGATTTTTTCTTTAAGTCAGACTAAAACTTGTAGTTCATCGACAAGCCGAACAGCTTGACCGAATTGCTGTAACGTGCAGAAAAATCTCTTGATGAACCCGTATTTTCCGTCAGTCTGGTATTAACGGTGGCTTTTTTGGCCTTAATGTAAGTATAAGCCAAATCAAACGACAGCTTGTCGCTGTACTCATAGTTCAAACCGCCGGAAAACCAAACGCGATCGGAATCCGGAATACGCGGCGTCCTGTCGCTGATTGTAACAGCCGCCTGATCAAACGCCACGCCGAAACGAGCCTTCCATTGGTGGTCAAGCTGATAGCTGGCGCCGAGAGCGTAAAAATTGGTATCGCGCCAGTTTTCTTTGGTAGAACTGATAAGCCCGGTATTGTCACCAACAATATCCAGAGATTTAAATGAACTCCAGAACACTCTCTGATATTCGGCCATAACCGCCCATTTTTCATTCAACTGATAAAAACCGCCCACAGAAAACATTGCCGGCGTATCCAGTTTAGCGCTGATATCTTGGTTTAAAAGCGCTCCCGGTATAGGACCGACAGCTACTGCGTCCTGGGATTTTATGTCGCCCTTGAGTTTATGGTTGATTTCACTGCGGTACCCTACGCCGATGCGCGCATTTTCATTAAACTCATACATGGCGCCTAATTGATAACCGACGTCAACCGTGTCTCCCTTCAAATGAACGTCATCAGCAGTAAGCAATCCCGGATTGGTGGCTAGCACCGCACTGTTGCTTAACTTGGCTTTAACATACTGGATGGGAAGTCCGGCACCGACAGACAACTTGTCATTAACCTTATATGCTGCCATCGGCGTTGTGGTAACCGTAACGACTTTAGAGAGGTTGCCGTGATCAGAACCGACCCAGCGCCCGTCATATTTGGTAATCATACCAAACGGTACGTTGAGGGAAAGCCCCACCGTCCATTTGTCGTCCAGCTGATGAGAAATCGTACCGTTGGGAGCCCATGCCGCATGCACGATATTGTCGATATCGAGCTGATCTTTGCCGGTACCGTCTTTCACATCGGAAGCCTCCGCGCGCGGCGCAATATAGGTTACCCCGGCATTACCTTGCGTCCCTTTGTGACGGGTCAGCCCCGCAACGTTAAAATAAGCATAGGAATTGTTTTCGGCTCCGGCCGTAGCGCCGGCAAATGCATTACCTTGAGCAGCGGCAGATTGTTCTCTCAGATGAAAACCTGCGGCCATCGCATCGGCAGCCATAAGTATGGTCCCCAACGCGGTTAAAGTAAGAAGTTTCTTCATATAAGTCCACTTTTATAGTTGATACAAAAAGCACCATATCATCACCAACCACGGTCTGTTCGGCCGCCCAACAATATACTGCCATAATTCTGGTCTAGTAAAAATATGACGCAAAATCAACAAATTATTTATCCACCTTGGGAAAACGGTTTCATTATTTCACAATATCAACCACTTAGAGACAAAGTTGCAGCGGCTTCCCCGGCCTATACCTTTTTACGCTTTACAATATGGTTAATAATGGGTTAAAAATATTATTATTTGAACTACTCGGAGAACTATCTTGAGAGACTTTGTCAGATTCTGCCTCAGAAGCATATTTACTTGCCTGAAGGTCAGATGCAATATCGCTTTCGACGAGAACAAGCTTCCCACTAAAGCGGTTTATGTTTCCAACCACGTTTCCTATCTTGACCCGATAATACTGTTTGCCTTTCTGCCCGGAAATCCGGTATTTGCCCTCAACGGTCATCTCTACCGCAACAAATGGATACGCTTTTTGATGCGTACGGCCGACATTATGCCGTTTAACCCGATTGAACCCGGCGACATCAAAGAACTCATTGCCAAAGTAGACAGCGGACGCCGCTGCGTCATATTCGCCGAAGGAAGAATCACCGAAAACGGCGGCTTAATGAAAATTTACGAAGCTCCCGGACTGGTTGCCGATAAATCCCAGGCGCCGATTGTCCCGATATGGATAAACGGTCCCCAATACGGTTATTTTTCCAAAACCAAAGGCAAACTGCCGCACCGGCCGCTGCCCAAAATCAGCATCACCGTAAAAAAACCGATAAAATTCAAGTTAAAAGACACTTTGCGCCGCCAACGGGACCACATCAGCAACGAAGTCTATATGATTATGCGCGAAATGAGTTTCGAGGCTTCCTACAACGATAATATCTCCCTGTTTGCTCAATTGATGAAAACCGCCAAGGTCCATTCTAAAAAAGGCTTGCTGCGCCGTCCCCGCTTCGTGGAGGACATTAACCGCACCCCGATGTCTTACAAAGACATCATCATCCGCTCTTTTGTCCTCGGCAAATATTTTAAGCGCAGGAGCAGACCCGGCGAACACGTTGCCCTGCTGTTGCCAAACTCCATAGCGGCTTTGTGTACTTTTTTCGGCCTCTCTGCCTATGAACGCATCCCCGTAATGCTGAATTTTTCGGTCGGCGCCAAAAATATGGTATCAATGTGTAAGACCGCCGTTGTCAAAAAAGTCATTACCTCCCGCCTGTTTATCCGAAACGCCAAAATGGAAAACGTTGTCGAAGAGCTGAAAGACAGCGGTTTCCAGGTTGTTTATCTGGAAGACCTCCGCAACAAAATCAGTCTGTGGGAAAAAATAAACGCCTACCTGCGTTACAAAATCAAACGTGTGCCGCACCAAGCCGGCGGTAATAAAAAGGCAGTCATCTTGTTCACTTCCGGCTCGGAAGGCGCACCTAAGGCCGTTGTTTTGAGTCATGCCAACATCATCTCAAACATCAAGCAGATGGCTTCCATCGAAACCATAAACGTCACCGACACCATATTCAATGCACTGCCGATGTTCCATAGTTTCGGTCTCACCGTCGGAACGCTGTTCCCTCTGCTTGAAGGGGCCAAACTCTTTTTATACCCTTCCCCGCTCCATTATCGCGTCATCTCCGAAATTGTGTACGAAATAGGAGCCAGTGTCATGTTTGGAACCGACACTTTCTTCCGCGGTTACGCCAAAATCGCCCATCCGATAGACTTTCACAACATCCGCTTTATGTTTGGCGGTGCCGAAGCCATCAAACCGGACACCCGCAACATGTGGGTAGAACGTTTCGGAATTCGCGTTATGGAAGCTTACGGCTCAACCGAATGCTCACCGGTCGTAACCGCTAACAATCGTATTTTCAACCGTTTCGGTTCCATTGGCAAACTCCTGCCAAAAATCCAGCATAAAATTATCCCCGTTGACGGAATTGAAAACGGCGGCGAGCTTGTTGTAAAAGGCCCCAATATCATGATGGGATACATTATGCCGGATAATCCGGGTGTTTTAGTCCCGCTGGAAGGCGGTTGGTATCACACCGGCGACGTCGTAGACATTGACGAAATCGGCTTTGTTTTCATCAAAGACCGCATCAAGCGTTTTGCCAAAATCGGCGGCGAAATGGTTTCGCTTAATGCCGTTGATGAAATGGTACGCAATGCCTATGCCCGCTCGGGAGCCGAATATTCATACGGAGTGGTTTCCGTTCCGCACGAAAGCAAAGGCGAACAAATCGTTCTGGTCACCAACAACAAAGACGTCACTCAGGACGGCTTGCACAGCTTTATCCGCAGCAACGGAATGTCTGAGCTCTATCTGCCCAGAATAATCCTCTATCACGATTCCCTGCCTGTTTTCGCAACCGGCAAAGCCGATAACGTTACGCTCAAAAAACAGGTCTTGGAAGAGCTGGGGCTCAATATGTCCCAGGCAGCCTGACAATAATGCGTTTTCCCTGCCCCGTTTTTGATAACCGGGGCTTTTTTTATAAATTTTTAGTCCACACCGCGTAATTTGATATTGATTTTGCTCAAATATTTTGTTAAAATAATAGCTGAAACTTCGGGTTTCGGTCACAATTATTTTAACCGAGAGGTGTGCCATGAAACATATCAAAATTGTATTATTTTCCCTTGCCGTGATGATTTTGTTCTGTGCCAAGGGGCATGCTACAACATATTTTCTGAAAACGCCTTTCGGTTGGAACCCACAACAAATCACACCTTTGTCATTGCTGCCGAAACCCGCCTCCAATCCTGCTGAAGAAATCAAGACGGCGGCAATTTACTGGTTGCCCGATTATATGAAGGGAAACGTCAGCCGTGGCAACACCGATCCCGTCAAAGACCCTTTTAAGGAAAACTGTGAAGACAACTATGATCTTAACACCATTTGCCCTACACCCAAAATTTCTACCGGTATTCTGCACATTACCAACGAACTGGACTGTCAGGATGCCTGCATTTGTCCGAGCAACTACAAATACCACTCCGAAAACTGCAACGGCAATTATGTGCTCGCCGGCTCTTCCTGTAATGACGACGACCGCAAAAAAGGCGACGGAAAAATAAAATACACATTGTGCCGATGCAGCAGCTCATATCCTTACAGCACCTCAAACTGTAACGGCGAATACGAAGTCGGAGGTTCCTCCTGCAACGATGACCGCGGAACCTTTTACAGCAGTTGTAATCCGCGACCGTGTTCCGACGGCGGATATTATGACTCCTCCAGCCAGACCAATATGAAATGTTCCGGCGTCACTTATGGCGGCAGAACCTGTTATTCTTGTTATCAGCCCTCATGCTCGGAAGGCGGATACAATTCGTCTGACGACAGTTCGATGGTATGTTCTTCAACCTCTTATTACGGACAAACCTGTTACAATTGCCGCAGCAAAACCTGTTCGGACGGCGGATACTCGTCATCGTCCATCAGTGGACAAACCTGCTCCGGCGTCACATATGAGGGAATGACCTGTTATTCCTGCACGGCAGACCCCTGTGCCGGTTTAACCGACAAACAATGTGACAGCGGCTGTGCTTCCTATTACAGCCAATGCCCGTCCAAATGCCAAAGCTGCAAAACCTGCTCACCGTACTCAAACGAAACCGGCTGTACGAATGGAGACTATGATTGTTCCGACGGCTGCGGCGGAACCCGGAAATGCTGCAAAGTCTGTGACCCCGAAGACCGTACCTGTTCTTGTCCCGGCAAAGTCTACTGCGACCCGGAAACTAAGGTAGGCAGCGGTGCCACCTGTACCGCCGGCGGAAAAACCTTTTATGAAACCTGCCTGGTCAAAGAAACCTGCAACAACGATTATATCAAAAACGACAAAGGTACCTGCTATACCAATACCGGCAGCATCGGAACCGGATGGTATCAAACCGGAACAAAATGTACCAAACAGGACGGTTCGCAAATCTACACCCATTTCAGCTGTTCTTATTCCTGGACTGACTGTTACGGCAATCTTCCGCCCTGCGCCGGCAAAAAAGAATGCCCCTGAGACAAGGGAACCGGAGAATGCACCTGCGGCGGCAAAAAATATTTTGAAACCTGCGCCGACACCTGTGACGACTCTTCATTGAACGAAAACGGCGGCTATTGCCTGGCAGATACCACAACCTCTTGCTTCGGCCAGGAAACCTGCGGTTACTACGTGGTTAAGTCAAAATGTACAACTTCCACCGGAAAATCATACGTATATATTTACGACTGTAACGGCACCAGCAAAGACTGCAACGGAAACACCCCGCGCTGCGCCGGATATCAGGAATGCGAAAACGGCAGTATCGGCAGCGGCGGCAGCTGCACCTGCGGCGGTAAAACCTACTACAAAACCTGTAGCAGCTGTGATACTTCCGGAGGATATATCAACTCTGAATATTACACGGCAACCGACGATCCGAGCCGTTTGTCCACCGGTTGGACTACCGTCCAGCAAAAATGTACTCTCCCCAGCGGAACGCCTGTATACTATTATACGGAATGCAATGCTGATAAAAGCCTGGCCCCCTGCCGGGGAAAAATCACCAAATCCAAATGCAGTTCCGGACAAACGCTGGGCGGCTCTATTTGCAGCTGCGGCGGTACCCAGTTCGGAGACTACTGTATTCTGGAATGCCCATACGAGGACACCGCCGAAACCTGTGCTGCGCAAGGCAAGGAATTCGAGTCCAAATGCCATGGTGACGGTGCCAACGAAAGCGAATGGATATGGTACGGTATCTGTAAATAACCGCCGCTTCTAAAGAAAAGCCCGTTTTTACGGGCTTTTCTACTACTTTATATTAATGATGAAGGCAAAAATTTAGTCAACACCACATAATAACATATTGACTTATTCTAAGGATATATTCTATAATGTAATCAT
>UMHY01021609.1_pt1 | contig 12681 bp, 9 predicted proteins | sample 1965661 | NCBI WGS metagenome assembly UMHY01 (sample SAMEA4836112, study PRJEB28245) | human gut metagenome | biome: gut microbiome; material: fecal sample | place: Denmark | collected 2008
AATGGCGAGGCATTGATCTCTACCGTTCTCTTTGACAACGTGAATGAGGTTATCCATGACCGTGTGCCGGTTCAGAAAGTCGAGCCGATGACCGACAGGGATTATTCCGTTCGCGGCTGCACTGCCCTTCTGGATGCTATCGGCGGAGCAATTCATCACATTGGGAATGTCCACAAGTACGCAAGAAATGAGGATGTCCCTGAACATACGCTGTTCGTCATCACAACGGACGGTATGGAGAATGCAAGCCGCCGTTATGACAGCGAGGCAGTCAAGAAAATGATCGAGCGACAGAAGGAAAAGTACGGCTGGGAGTTTCTGTTCCTCGGTGCAAATATTGACGCAGTTGAAACGGCAAAGCATTTCGGCATTGGAGCAGACCGAGCGGTCAACTATCACTCTGACCATAAGGGAACGCAGCTTAATTATGAGGTTCTGAGCGAAGCGGTTTCCGCTGTCCGTTGCAGCGCACATCTGGGTACGAATTGGAAAAAGCGTATCGACGAGGACTACGAGTCCAGAAGGGACGGGAGAAAGTAATGAGAACCATCACCGTAAAAGGAACAGGCAATGTCTCTGCAAGACCTGATTATATTATCCTTTCCTTGAACATCGAAGCCTTATCCGAAACCTATGACCGAGCGATGACGGATGCTTCCGAGAGAATTAAAAAATTACAGGATGCCGCAGTCCTTGTAGGCTATGAAAAAAGTGACATGAAGACCACGAGCTTTAATGTCCAGACGAGATATGAGAACGTCAAAGATCGGCAAGGAAATTACAAACGAGAGTTTGCGGGATATGCTTGCAGCTATCATCTGAAACTTGCCTTTGACTTTGACAGCAAACAGCTTGCAAAGGTCATTTCTGCGATTGCGAATTGCGGAGCGCAGCCGGAAATCAGCATTGCATTCACCGTAAAAAATCCTGAAAGGATCAGCGAAGAACTGCTGATCAACGCGACAGAGAATGCCAAAACGAAGGCAGAGATTCTTTGCAAGGCGTCTGGCAATACGCTTGGGCAACTTCTCAATATCGACTATAACTGGGGCGAACTCAATGTATTTTCCAGAACAACCTACGATGTCGAGGACTGCATTCAGCCTCTTATGGCGATGAGCAAGCGTTCCGCTCCTGAGATCGAGCCAGACGATATTGACGTATCTGACACCGTGACTTTTACATGGGGAATCACCTGATCGAATAAATATTTTGTACCACGACCCCCTATTTTGAATAAAAAAAGTCCGTTGTAAAGTGAAGGGGGATTTTACGGGGAGTCTCTGCGAGGGAATACGATTTTAGAGAATAGCAAGCACAGCCGGTGTATATACACACGGCGATTTCCGATTAAGGAAACCCTCCCCTTAATCGCAGAAATGCTTGTTGGGAAGTCTCCCAAACCCTCTTCCTTTACGAAAGGACGGAACGCCTATGGCAAACAGAACGCGACCAAATCAGATACTCTTCTTCGTCTCAGACGATGAGAAAAGAATCATCAAGGCAAAGATGGCGCAGCTCGGAACGAAGAACATGGGAGCATATCTCCGGAAGATGGCGATTGACGGTTATATCATCAAGGTGGACTACACGCAGCAGAAAAAACTCGCCGCCGCAGTCAGCCGTGTTGCCTCAAATATCAATCAGATTTGCCGCCGCATAAACTCCACCGGACACTTCTATGCGGACGATATTGCAGAGCTGAAAGAAAGGCAGGGTGAGATATGGCAGTTACTAAAATCAAGCCAATCCGAGGAACTGTGAACAAGGCTATTGCCTACATTCTCGACCCACAGAAGACCGACGATGCCTTCTATGTTTCGTCCTATGGGTGCGCTGCAAGCGACGCGGCAGCGAAAGAATTTGAATGGACAAGAAACCTTGCAGTGCAGCAAGGGATGCAGATGCCGAAGGTGCTTGCCCGTCATCTGATCCAGTCCTTTGACATCGGTGAAGTGTCACCGGAAGAAGCTCATGAGGTCGGGAAGCAGCTTGCGGACGAATGGCTCAAGGGCAAGTACGAGTATGTGATTGCTACCCACATCGACAAGGGGCATTGTCACAATCACATCATCTTCAATGCCGTGAACTATGTAGACTTCCATGCCTACCGGAGCAACAAGAGAACCTATCGAGAACTGCGTCAACTCAGTGATGAGATATGTAAGGAACACGGGCTGTCTGTGATCCCTCCGTCGCAGAACAAGGGCATGGACTACATGGAATACACCGAAGCCAAACGAGGGACGAGTTGGAAGCAAAAGCTCAAGCAGACCATCGACCGGCTCGTCATCACTGCGAAGGACTACGATGACTTCCTGCGGCTCATGCAAGAAGCCGGTTATGAAGTTAAGACCGGAAAATACATCTCCTTCCGCGCTGAAGGTCAGGAGCGATTTACCCGCTCTAAAACCATTGGAGAGAACTACACCGAGGAACGCATCAAGGAACGGATTGCCGGACGGACGCCCCGAAGCAGCCAGAGGCAGACCATGCCGAAGGGCATCTCTCTCATCGGAGATATTCAGGAGCGGATCAGACTTATCGACAGCAAGGGCTATGAGTATAAAGCCAAGCTCACGATCCTCAAGGAAGCGGCGCGGACACTCAACTATCTTACGGAAAACAACTTGCTCCAATACGCCGATCTTGAGAAGAAGATCGAGGATGTTCACGGCTCCTATGACCGCACCGGCAAGGAACTGAAAGGCGTTGAAGCGCGACTGCGGGAAGTCCAGCCGCTTATCAAGAACATCTCCAACTACCAGCGCCTCAAGCCCGTATATGACGCCTTCCAGAAGGCGAAAGACAAGCCGAGTTTCAAGGCAAAGCACGAAGCCGAGCTTGTGATCTTTGAGGCGGCGCGGAGTACACTGCTTGCCATGCAAGGCGATGAAAAGCTGCCGAGCTTGAAGACGCTCCAAGCGGAACAGCAGAGACTTCTTGAAGAGCAGCAGCGGCTCTATGATGAACGTGCGAGGCTCAAAAAGGAAGCACGGATGATCGACACTTTGAAGGCAAACGTGGACGATTTCCTCAAACCAAACACAGAGCGCGACCAAGAGCATCAACGCAATTCTCAGCGCGAATAAAGGGAAAAGGCAAGGCAGCTTTCATGAATAACTGCCTTGCCCTTTTTGAAAATCAAAACCATCAAGAACTTGCATCTTTTTTGTGAACTTGTGCATGAGATAATTGCATTCAAAGAGGTTTTCGTGTATAATAGAATGGAAGTCATGATTAGCGGATGAGTAAAGGGGTGCGTATCATGGGAATCAGCTATAAAAAACTTTGGATGCTCCTGTTAGAACGTGACATAAAGAAGTCCACTTTCCGGCAAGAGCTTAACCTTGCATCCGGAACATGGACGAAACTGAATAAGGGGGAAGAAGTGTCCCTCTCTATTTTGCTGCGCATCTGCGGCTATTTGAATTGTGACATTGGAGATATTTGTGAGGCTGTGCGGACGGACAACTGATAAGTCCTTTTTCCGTGCGGCTTTTTTATATACCAGTGGAGAAGGATTAAAGGTTTGTGCGTAGCAGGACTGTTACAGAAGAAGGAGGATAACAGATGGATATTGGCGTAACGATAAGCAAAGTCAGAAAAGAATACAAGGAATACTTACGGGAAACTCACCCTGACTGGGCTGACACAACTATCAGCACCCATGTTTCCGATGCGTTCTATCTGTATCAAAACACTATTGCGCTATCCTTCTGGAAGTGTTTTGAAAGTGATGCCTCTATGGAGAAGGCGAAGGGTGAAATCTTCGACTACCTAAAACAAGAAGTGATGTCTGATCGAGCAGACGAACGCACTGCGCAGTATTATAGAGATTTGAAGCGTCTGAAAGAATTTATTGATTCTAAGGGTGGCGTCAAGACGTATATCGGCTATGAATATGACTGCGAAGTCATTGTCTACAAATATGCCAAGATGGTTTATGATGGCACGATGGAGATGGACGCCGCTGTAAAAGCCATGTGTCAAGAGGTTCCGTGCTTTGGAGAAACCTCGCACAAGCTGACGATTATGCTCTTTACGTCCATGATGAAGGGCGTAAAATACACTCGCAGGTCCAACACTGAAACTACGGTTTACTTCATCGTCCACATCGGAAAAGACTACGGGCAGGAGCAGATGGTCAATGCTCTAAAAGCCACTCAGGAAAACATTAAATATTACTACGAGCAAACCGGCAACAAGTCTAACAGTATTCGTAGAGGATGCAAAAAGATCGTCGAAGAGAACAACATTGATATATCCTTCGACGATGAAATCTTTGATGGAATTATTCCGAAGGAGAACACAGATACAGCTCTTTCATCCGACGCTACTGCAACACACTATTGGCTGTACGCAGCGGGTGATGGTTCCGCAAATTGGGAGAATGATTATGCCGAAGGGATTATGGCTATCGGCTGGTCTGACCTTGGTGATCTAATGGAATATAGCTCCAAAGAAGAAATGCGGACAAAGATGAAAGAGGTCTACGGGGATACTGGCTCATATAAGAATCAGGTTCTTGCTACATGGCAATTTGCAAACGAGCTGAAACCCGGTGATGTTGTCTTTGTTAAAAAAGGCAGAAAGCAGATCCTCGGTCGCGGGCTGGTCGAAGGCGAATACGTTTTTGATCCTGAACGCGGTCAATATGCCAATACCCGAAAGGTACGCTGGACAGATAAGGGCGAGTGGGAATTATCAGATCAGGGCGCTATCAAAACGTTGACGGATATTACGTCCTACACAGATTACGTCAAGAAGCTGCAAAACATGATTGACGGAGATAAGCACGAAGATACCTTCGACGATGCCGCTGATGAGGAAATCACTTTCGAGCCATACACCGCCGATGATTTTCTGACCGATGTGTATATGGACGAAGATCGGTATAAGGTTCTCAAGTCGCTGCTTCTAACCAAAAAGAATGTAATTCTGCAAGGTGCACCGGGCGTGGGAAAAACCTTCGCAGCAAAAAGACTGGCATTTTCTATCATGGGAGAAAAGGACACCAACCGTGTGAAAATGGTTCAGTTTCATCAGAGTTATAGCTATGAAGATTTCATCATGGGTTTCCGCCCGACGGAGACAGGATTTGAACTGCGAAAGGGCGTATTCTACGAGTTTTGCAGGCAAGCTGCTGAGGATGATCGTCCATACTTTTTCATTATCGACGAGATCAACAGAGGCAATCTCAGCAAGATTTTTGGCGAACTCTTCATGTTGATTGAGAGTGATAAACGCGGTGTCGAATTGCAACTTCTATATGCAGATGAGCAGTTCTCCATTCCGAGTAACGTCTATATCATTGGCATGATGAACACTGCTGACCGTAGCCTCGCCATGCTGGACTACGCACTTAGACGTCGTTTTGCTTTCTTTGAGCTTGCTCCGGCATTTTCGTCTGCTGGATTCAGAGCATACAGAACGAAAGTCAATAACCCGAAGTTTGACCGGCTCATTGCAACAGTTGAGCAGCTTAACGACGTAATTGCAAACGATGACTCGCTCGGTGAGGGGTTCTGTATTGGACATAGCTATTTCTGTACAAACGCAACCATCAACGATGAATGGATGCGGTCTGTTGTAGAATACGAGCTGATACCTCTTTTGAAAGAATATTGGTTTGACGAGGCAGTTAAAGTGAAGGATTGGAGCCGCACATTACGCGAGGTAGTCAAATGATCCGTGTCCAGAATGTTTATTATATGCTGGCTTATGCGTTCCAAGTGCTGCATGAGCAAGGGTATAAAAATGTTGCTACCGAAGAGTTTGATAATGTGGCTGAACTTCTGTCTGCTATTCTCTGCCGTGGAGTATCTGTCCAGATAAAGAGAGGTTTAATCAGACAATACATTTCGAGAGAAGAAGCGCTTGCGTCTCCCCGTGGGAAACTTGAAATTGGTAAATCCATAAAGACGCAGGCTATTCGTAAGAAACAGCTCGTTTGCAATTATGATGAGTTTTCGGTTGATGCCTACCCCAACCGTATCATCAAAACAACAATGGATTTGCTGCTCCGTGGAAGCATTTCAAAAGCCAGAAAAAAGGAGATCAGAAAGTTGATGATTTTCTTTGATGGCATCAGCATATTGGACATCCATAGTATCAACTGGGACATTCAATATGATCGCAATAATCAAACATATCGGATGTTGATAGCCGTTTGCCGATTTGTGATAAAAGGGCTTTTGCAAACGACAGCCGATGGCTCAACAAAGATTATGGATTATGCGGATGATCAAACAATGGCAAAGCTATACGAGAAGTTTATTCTCGGATACTATCAGCGTGAACATCCAGAGTTAAAAGCATACTCTCCGCAAATTGCATGGCAAGTCACAGATGGGTACAGAACGCTCTTGCCGACGATGCAGTCCGACATTGTGATTACGAATAAGGCAGCAAAGAAAACGCTCATCATCGACGCCAAATACTACACGCACAATATGCAAATGAAAGCACCGTACATGACGCAGACGCTTCATTCCGGAAATCTGTATCAGATTTTCACCTATGTGAAGAACTGGTCTGCCGCGCCGGATGAGGTCGTTTCCGGTATGCTTTTATATGCGGGAACAGACGATACGATTCAGCCAAACAATGATTATCAAATGAGCGGGAATCAGATCAGTGTGAAGACATTGGACATGGACTGCGACTTTTCTAAAATTGCAGCGCAGCTCGACAGCATTGCTGATCGGATAAAGTAGAGCGTAGGCGCTGGACAGCCGTTCTTCTAATCTCACTGCTTCTTAAACAAGCAGATACGCTCTCCGTGGAAAGGAGCAATCATGAGTATACTTGAAAATCCCATACCGAATGAGGTGTTGGATAATGCAACAAGCCCTCTCACCGATGACAGGGCAGCGTACAAAGACAGCACCTACGAGATCGTTTCAAAGGTGGCTTACCTGATTGGTGTGCCAAAACGCATCTTTGACAACGAACATGAAGCCCCAAAAGTTGAAGTATACAATCGGTTGGACAGCGATAAAACAGCTCGGATTATAAGACATCTTTGCATTGTACGAACTGCGATTGAGCGCAACTTCAAGCGCATCAATGAACGCATGAGATTCCAGTATGAGACCATTCTGAGTATGCCGGAATATGTTCCGCAGGAAAGCATAAACCAGCTAAGTCTTGACGGAGTGAACTTCATCAAAAACACCAGCAAAAAACTGTGCCAACACGTTGTCGAGATTAACAGGTTGATTTGCGATAGAATCAACAACTGCAAGAAGCTCTTTCCCCTCTGGATAAATTGGGATTACATTAAAGCACTTTTCGTCATGCCTGATGGTTTGAAGGAAGATGGTACAAGAGAGGCTGCCGACATTTATTACTCTCATTTGCTTTTTTATCCCTATCAGATGTACATAAACTGGCAGCCGGAGGAAGTCGGCAACATTCTTTACAATGATAAGAAGTTCGTTACCTTGCTGTACAGTTGGAACAACGACTATTTCACCGAATATAGCAAAGTCTCAGATGCAGGGAGTTATATCAAAGGAAGTATTTATGAGTTTATTGAGAGCAGCGAAAAGACCGTTATCGTTGTCGATTGTGAAAACTCTGATCCCTACAAGCTGTGTGCTACCTTAAAAAACCTCGATCACGAGTATACACAAAAAATTGCGTCGATCATTCTCTTTGATGATGTGCATACCGCCTCCGCATGGAGAATATTAGACAGCTTCACCGCAATTCATGTTGAACACATGATGATTGAACGGGTGAAGCAAAGCAAGTCGCTCGTTGATGTCATGCTTATTGCCCGAACTTGTCAGGAACACTACAAGAATAACGTCGATTCCTTTATTCTTGTATCCAGCGACTCCGACTACTGGGGGTTAATCTCGTCTCTGCCGGAAGCACGTTTTTTAGTTATGATTGAACGAGAGAACTGCGGACCGGACTTGAAGAATGCACTTCTGAATGCAGGGATATTTTATTGCTATATTGATGACTTCTACTCTGGGAATGCCGAGGACATCAAGCTCGGCGCACTTTTCAAAGAAATGGAGCGTTATATTGACCAAACCGTCAGGCTCAATATCAACGAGATGTTCAGTGCCGCTTTGAAGGTAACGCGCGTTGAGATGAGTTCGTCTGAGAAAAAACAGTTCATCGCAAAGTACCTAAAAACAATGCAAATGGAAATTACAGATGATGGTGACGTGGTTTTGCAGTTGAAACGAAAATAAGTCCGGTATTTGGGACACTTGCTATGATAAAATAGAAATGAGGACAGGCTGGCAACCAACAAATGATCCTCAAGTATTGGAGATGAAGATATGGCATACCAAAGCGAAGCGGCTCTTGAACAGCAGTTTATTGAGCAACTGAACAAGCAGGAATATACCACAGTCGCAATTCCTGATTATGACGCGCTGGTGGAGAACTTCAAAGTTCAGTTTGAAGCCTTAAATGCGCCAAAGCTGGATACGCCTATCACCGATAAAGAGTGGGAGCGTATCTTCAACCTCATGCTCGGAAAGTCAGTTTTCCAGAGTGCAAAAATCTTGAGGGATAAGTTTGTCCTTGAGCGTGAAGATGGTACAAAGGTATATCTGTCCTTCTTTGATCAGGACCACACGAAGAACATTTTCCAAGTTACTCATCAAACGACCGTGGTTGGAAAGTACGTCAATCGTTACGACGTTACGATTCTCGTAAACGGCTTACCCCTGATCCAAGTAGAATTAAAGCGCCGTGGCATTGACATCCGCGAGGCAGTCAATCAAGTCATGCGTTATAAGAAGCACTCCTACAACGGGCTGTATCATTTCATTCAGCTCTTTATTGTCTCCAACGGTGTTGACACAAAGTATTTTGCAAATTCCGACAGAGACCTGATGTATAGCCTTGCTTTCTTCTGGACTGATTTCAATAACGTCCGTATCACCAATTTGAAGGACTTTTCGATTTCTTTCCTTGCAAGGGATCACATCATTAAAATGCTGACACGCTACACCATCCTAAATGATACCGATAAGATTTTGATGGTCATGCGTCCCTATCAGGTTTATGCCGTAGAAGCACTGATCCGTCAGGCAACACTCACAAACCGGAATGCGTATATCTGGCACACAACCGGTGCGGGCAAGACGCTTACATCCTTTAAGACGGCGCAAATCCTCGCAGCAAATCCGAACATCAAGAAAGTCATTTTCCTTGTTGACCGAAAAGACTTGGATTCTCAGACAACCGAAGAGTTTAACAAGTTTGAGGCTGGCTCCGTTGATGTGACAGATCGCACCGATGTCCTTGTCCGCCAGATGAAGGACAAGAACAGGCAGCTTATCGTCACCACGATGCAGAAGATGGCAAACGCTGTAAAGCGCCCTCAGTACGAGAAAGTAATGGACGCATACAAAGACGAGAAGGTTGTCTTTATCATCGACGAGTGCCACCGCAGCCAGTTTGGGGATATGCACAAGGACATTGTGCGGCATTTCAGAAAGGCACAGTTTTTCGGCTTCACAGGGACACCTCGGTTTGAAGTCAACGGTAAAACTGAGGGTAAAATCACGCAAACAACAGAAATGCTCTTTGGTGAGTGTCTTCACAATTACCTGATTAAAGACGCCATCTTCGATAATAATGTTCTGGGCTTCCACATCGAATACATAAAAACAATGGAGGGTGATTTCGACTGGGATGACCCGACACTCGCGGACGCGATTGATATAGGCGAACTCTATATGTCCGATGAGCGAATGTCTCTGATCGCCAATCACATCATCCAGAACCACAAGGCAAAAACCCGAAATGGACAGTATACGGCTATTTTTGCCGTGTCCTCTATTGATGCCCTTGTTAAGTATTACGACATTTTCAAGAAGATCAAGCATGATCTGAATATCAGCGGCATCTTCTCCTACGGGCAGAATGAGGATGCCGAGGGCAAGGACGAGCATAGCCGTGATTCGTTGGAGCGTATCATCAAGGACTATAACGAGATGTACGGAACCAATTTCTCCACGGATACGTTCTCAGCTTATCACAAGGACATCTCTGACCGAGTAAAGGGAAAGAAAACAAAGTCGCTTGATATTCTCATCGTTGTGAATATGTTCCTGACCGGATTTGACAGCAAGCAGCTCTCTGTCCTTTATGTGGACAAGGACTTGAAGTATCATGATCTGCTGCAAGCCTATTCCCGCACAAACCGCGTTGAGAAGGAAACAAAGCCCTTTGGCATTATCATTTGCTACCGCAACCTCAAAAAACGCACCGATGACGCGCTGACACTCTTCTCTAAGAGTCAAGATACCTCCGGCATTGTTGTTCCGGGGTATCAATACTTCGTGGAGAAGTTCAACGAAATGGTGATGAAGCTCAAGGAAATTGCTCTGTTTCCGGAGTCCGTTGACACAATGCAGAACGAGGACGATCAGAAGAAGTTTGTCGTGACCTTCCGTGAGCTGACAAAGTACCTCCAATCGTTGCAGACCTTTATTGAGTTCAGTTTCGATCAGGATGCTCTTATCATGTCCGAGCAAGAATATCAGGACTATAAGAGCAAATACCTCATGCTCTACTCAAGGCAAAAAACAGACCGCGAGGTTGTCTCCGTCCTGAATGACGTTGACTTCTGCATCGAATTGATGGAGAGTGACAGGATCAATGTCGCATACATCATGAACCTGATCCGTAACATCCACTTCGATGATCCCAAACAAAAGGATTACGATATTAAACACATTAAGGACGAGTTGGGGAGAACTGATAATCCGCAGTTGCTCCGGAAAGTCGAAATCCTGCAAGCATTCTTGGATCGTGTTGTTGTCGGCTTGGAAAGTGCGGATGAAATTGATGCAGCCTATAACGACTTTGAAAATGAAGCAAAGCGCGAAGAGATCGTTGCCTTTGCGAAGACCGAGGATATTGACGCATCCATGCTGACAGATATTATTTCGGAATATGAGTTTTCCGGCACAATGGATGCAGGAAATATCCGAGATCGGATTGAGAAGCCCTTGCCGCTTTTGAAGAAACGCTCCCTTGTAAATCGGATCGTTGATTTCATCCGACAGCACACAGAGAAATACCAATAAGGAGAGAGATAAATGGATAATTCGATTCAGGCTCATCAGAAGGAGCTTTGCAATAAGCTATGGGCAATGGCAAATGCCTTGCGCGGAAACATGGAGGCGTATGAGTTCAAGAACTACATCTTGGGCATGATCTTCTACTACTACCTTTCTGACCGGACAGAGAAGTATATGGCGAATCTTCTCAAGGATGACGGTATCGGTTATGAAGAGGCGTGGGCAGACGAAGAGTACAAGACCGCTGTTGTCGAAGAGGCGCTGCGCGATCTCGGCTATGTCATCGAGCCACAGTATTTGTTCCGCAAGATGGTCAAGATGGTGGAAAACCGCTCCTTTGATATTGAGTTTTTGCAGAGCGCAATCAACGCGCTAATGGAGTCCACAATCGGAAACGATTCTCAGGAAGACTTTGATGGGCTGTTTTCTGATATGCAGCTCGATTCCTCAAAGCTCGGTCATACTGTCAAAGACAGAAGTGCTGTTATGGCAAAGATCATCGCTTCGCTGGACGAAATCAACTTCGGTGTGGATGATACCAAAATTGACGTACTGGGTAACGCCTATGAATATCTGATCGGTCAGTTTGCTGCAACTGCTGGCAAGAAAGCCGGTGAGTTCTACACGCCTTCCGGTCCTGCCGAATTGCTTTGCCGTCTGGCTTGCCTCGGTCTCACGGATGTCAAGGATGCAGCTGACCCCACTTGTGGCTCTGGCTCACTGCTGCTGCGTCTCAAGAACTATGCCAACGTGAGAAACTACTATGGACAGGAATTGACCTCCACGACTTATAACCTCGCCAGAATGAACATGATTCTGCGCGGAATCCCGTATCGCAACTTTAACATCTATAACGGTGATACCTTGGAGCATGACTACTTCGGGGACATGAAGTTCCGTGTTCAGGTTGCCAATCCGCCTTATTCTGCAAACTGGTCTGCCGATATGCACTTCATGGAGGACGAGCGTTTCAACGAATACGGCAAACTTGCGCCTAAGAGCAAAGCTGACTTTGCTTTTGTACAGCACATGGTTTACCACATGGATGAAGATGGGCGAGCTGTTGTCCTGCTACCTCATGGTGTCCTGTTCCGTGGTGCGGCGGAGGAAGTAATCCGCAAACACCTTATTCAGAAATTGAACGTTCTGGATGCGGTAATCGGTTTGCCTGCAAATCTGTTCTTTGGTACGGGAATCCCTGTCTGCGTTCTTGTTCTCAAAAGAGAGCGCAACGGTAACTCTGACAACATTCTTTTCATCGACGCTTCCAGCGACTTTGAAGCCGGAAAGAACCAGAACATCCTTCGGGAGTGCGACATTGACAAGATTGTTGAAACCTACGAGCGCCGTCAGGATGTCGATAAATACGCTCATGTTGCAACAATGCAGGAGATTGAAGAGAACGGCTTCAACCTGAATATCCCTCGCTATGTTGACACCTTTGAGCCGGAACCTGAGATTGACCTGAATGAAGTTGCCGCTGAGATCCGCAAGCTGCAATCTGAAATCAAGGATATTGATGCGGAACTGAAACCGTTTTTTGATGAGCTGGGGCTGGATTTCCCCTTTGACGTGGAGGGCAAATAATTATGGCAAATGTATCCTCAAGTAACGG
>UMHY01040434.1_pt1 | contig 12549 bp, 9 predicted proteins | sample 1965661 | NCBI WGS metagenome assembly UMHY01 (sample SAMEA4836112, study PRJEB28245) | human gut metagenome | biome: gut microbiome; material: fecal sample | place: Denmark | collected 2008
TCACGGTCTTGGCTTTGACGCACTTGCAATCGTTGCTGCCTGCGTGATCAAAGTAGTCGGCTACTATATCGCAGAAGGAATTATTTATGGGAACTGGATCGCACCGTTTACTTCCATTCCTGGAAATCTGGTACAGATCGGTGTTGCAGCCGTTGTGGTTCTGATCGTTATCGAGCCGCTTCGCAAAGCAGCAAACAAAATCATTTTTAAATAATTTATTTTTCAGAAAAGAGGATTCGTGTGAAAAATGAGATTTTTCACACGCAAGATTTGTGCTTGCGCACAAACTTGAGATGCAAATGAAAACGTTGTTTTCATTGAAAAACGGATAAGAATGGAGATTATTATGTACAAGATCATGACTCCCGGACCGACACAGGTGCCGGAAACAGTAAGGCGTGCGCGCAGTTTTGCCTGCACAAATCCTGATCTGGATGAAGAATTTTATGATTTTTACAAAGAGACCTGCGAGCTGATCAGCAGCCTTCTTGGCACGAAAAATGAGACGCTGATCTTAGACGGGGAAGGAATTTTAGGACTGGAAGCTGCCTGCGCTTCCCTGACAGAGCCGGGCGATAAAGTACTTGTCATCGATAACGGTATCTACGGTAAAGGATTTGCCGACTTTGTCAGCATGTACGGCGGCATCCCGGAACTTTACCATGCCGATTACGAGAACACTTTGGATGTGGACGCACTCGCGGAATACTTAAAAGATCATCACGACTACGCTTACGCCACCGTTGTCCACTGTGACACACCGAGCGGGATGTTAAATGATATCAGCAGAATCTGTCCGCTGCTCAAACAGTATGGCATTTTAACGATCGTTGACTCTGTTTCCGGTATGTTTGGCGAGAGAGTCTGCGTCGATGACTTTCAGATCGATCTTCTCTGCGGCGGTTCCCAGAAAGCAGTCTCTGCACCTCCTGGTCTTACTTTTGTTGTGGTGAGTGATGATGCAAAAGAAAAAATGAAAAACCGCAAAACCCCGATTGCATCTTTCTATGCAAATCTGATGGCTTTCGACGGTTACTATGAGAAGAAATGGTTTCCTTACACCATGCCGATCAGCGATATCTACGGTCTGCGCGCTGCATTTAACCTGATCGCCGGCGATAAAACCCTGTATGAGCGTCATGCAAGGATCGGTTCCGCCACCAGGGCAGCCGTCAAAGAAGCAGGATTAAAACTTCATCTGCAGAGCGGTTACTCAAACACCGTAACGGTTTTTGATATCCCGGAATGTACCGATGCAAAATCCATCTTAGACGAGATGCGCACAAAATATAACATTATGCTTGCCGGCTCCTTTGATGAATTGTCCGGAAAAGTGATCCGTATCGGACACATGGGCGAAAATGCAAGATTAGAACATATGGTTCCTGCTTTAGAAGCACTCTCCGCTACCCTGACCGATCTTGGGGTAACGCTTCAGGGAAATCTTGCGGATTTGTTTTTGAAACATTACAGGGAGTTTCAGGACTGATCTGTTTAAACCGGCTCACTCCATAGCACCTGGATTTCCTTTGCACCGGCAGTTTCTTTAAATCGACTTTCTCATCATCCGGGGTCTGAATCAAACCCCGGTAATATTGGATTGTGTATCATCTTTCTTCTCCTCCAGCCGCTCCCTGATCTGCTGCATCCTGCCGTCTAACTGTGAGATCAGCTCCGCACAGAAGCAGAGATCCTGTGAAATGACCTGTGCATTGTCTATATCTTTTTTGTATTTTAACTTGTGCTCCAAGCTCGCCCAGAAATCCATTGCAATGGTACGGAACTGCACTTCCACGCGCATCATCTTTTTCTCGTTGGTCAGAAAAATCGGCACTTCAAGAATCAAATGAAGGCTGCGGTAGCCATTCGGCTTCGGATGGCTGATGTAATCTTTTTTCTTGATGAGTTTGATGTCATCCTGCTTTTCCAGATAATCCGCTAATGTATAAATATCATCCGGAAAAGAGCAGATAACGCGGACACCTGCGATATCATTTAAATTTTTTTCAATGTTGTCCACCGAAAACGGGATCTCCTGACGCTTCATTTTCTTCATGATACTGTCCGGTTCCTTGATCCTGCATTTTATCGACTCGATCGGGTTTCTGCTGTTCTGGACCGACAGCTCTGTATTTAATACATCCAGCTTTGTCTTTACCTCTAACATCGCACATTCGTACTGCATCATCAGACAGCGAAACTTCTGTAACTCCTCAATGTCCCCAAAAACATGATCCAGTTCCTTGACTGTTTCAATATCCATGTACTCCATTTGACTTTCTCCTTAGAAACATTATTTTGTAACGGCTTCTCCTGACCGGTTACCTTCTAATTACTATTTTACCATACTTTTACCAAAAATTTATTTAAACTTCTGTGAAGATTTCATACAATAGAATGCACACTCTGCGAACATTCTATTGTCATGAATAATAGAAAGTGCGTTTTTTACATCAAAGGTGCAAACAACCGCAGAAGGCACTGGGTTCCACGCAAAACAGCGGATCGCCCGCTCTTATATTTTTCTGTCACTTCCGTACTCTCGGCAAAAATATGTTCAAAATCCTTCCGCATTTCCTTCACCGCATCACAGTTGTACAAAAAAGCCCCATTTTCAAAATGAAGATACAAACTGCGATAATCCATATTGATCGTGCCACAGGTTGCCGCTTCCCCGTCGCAGACACACTGTTTTGCATGAATAAATCCAGGTGTGTATTCATAAATACGCACCCCCTGTCGCACCAGTCCTGCATAATAAGAACGTGTCACTTTGTAGATCAGTTTTTTATCCGGGATTCCCGGTGTGACGATCCGCACATCCACCCCGCGTTTTGCTGCAAGTCCCAGTGCCCGGTTCATCTCATCTGTGATGATCAGATACGGGGTTGTGAAATAAATCTCCTTTTTTGCATGTGCAATGAGATTCATATAAACACTCTCTCCGACGTGCTCGTCATCTAACGGACTGTCCGCATACGGCTGGATAAAACCATCCTGTTTCGCCTGATAATCTGTCTCTGGCAGATACTTCTGATAATCCTGATCTGTTTTTTTCACGGCATTCCACATTTCAAGAAACATGACAGTAAGGCTTTTTACCGCATCCCCCTCTAAGCGGATACCGGTATCCTTCCAGTGTCCGTACGGGTGGGTAATGTTAAAATACTCATTTGCAAGGTTATATCCCCCTGTAAATCCCACCTTTCCATCGATAACCGTGATCTTCCTGTGATCCCGGTTATTCATAAATACGGACAATACCGGAATAATCGGATTGAATACACGGCATGCAATGTCATTTTCTTCCATGCGTTTACGGAAATCATGATTGATAAAACCGATACTTCCGACATCATCATAAAAAATACGTACCTCCACACCATGTGCAGTTCTGTCTTTCAAAACGTTTAAAATCCGCTCAAACGATTCTGCCTGCTCGATTGCATGGTACTCCATAAAAATAAAATGTTCTGCTTTTTTCAGTTCTGCAAGCTGTGCCTCCAGCCCCTGTGACGCATCCGCATAAAATGCTACATCCGTGTTATGATATACCGGATAATGCCCGTATTTCCAGATATAATCCGACTGATTTGCAATCGACAAATCTTTTTCCTGCAGTTCTTTTATGACCTCATCATCACCGTTTAAAAAAGGAAAAAGTTCCTCATCGATCAATTCATAACGTTTTTTCATGCTCCTCGTCAGATTCGAACGCCCGAATAACAGAAACACACACAATCCAAAAATCGGAAAAGCTGCAATCAGAAGCATCCATGGCACTTTAAATGCCATATTTCCATGCGTTCCGTATATTGCAAAGACAACTGAGACTGCGATCAGCGTGGAAAAAAGGGAAATTGCCGCTGAATAACGGTTCAGCCATAAGAAAAGGTTGATGATCCATATCACCTGAAGCAAGACACTGATTCCGACAAAGACAAGTCTTCCTATGCTGTTTTTTACTGATGTTTTCTGTTCTGTTCTCATAGTATTGAAAAATACCGCACAATTGCTCATGCGGTACTCTTTTCTCCATTTCCGATTTATTTTTTAATTACGTCCACCTATTTTATCTTTTACATTTGCGTTTACTTTTCCGAGGTAACCTACCAGCTCATCTGATACTGTCACAATCCGCTCTGTCGCCTGATTGCACTGGTCAACGATCTGCTGGAATTCTTCCATATTCTCGGTCGTTACTTTGGCGCTGTCAGCATTCTGCTCCGCAAACTCTGTCAGAGATGTGATTCCACTCTCGATCACAGTCTTATGATCATCTAACGCACTTACTTCTTCACTGATTCCATCTACCGCATCGCTTGTATTCTTGATTTCCTCATTCAGTGAACGGAAAATCTCTTCTGTATCATGAATCTTTTCATTCTGTTTTACAAACGCTTCTGATACCTTCTGCGTGATCTCTACACTGATATTTGAATTGTCAATCAATGTATTGACAATCTGGTTGATCTGCTCTGTTGATTCTCTTGACTGATCTGCTAACGTACGGATCTCTTCCGCAACAACAGCAAATCCTCTTCCATTTTCCCCTGCTCTTGCAGCCTCAATGCTAGCATTCAATGCAAGAAGGTTTGTCTGATTAGAAATTCCGGCTATGATCTCTGTTGCCGTACGGATCTCCTGCGCTGACTGGTTGGTCAGATCTGTCTGCTGTCTTACATTTTCAATCGCAATGCCGCTCTCTTTGCTGATATTTACAAGTTCCTCCATGATTGCTTCTGCTGCTTTGTTGCTCTCTTTCATATGCTCTGCACTCTGTGCTAACATCGAAACATTTTCAGCAATCTCATCAATCGTTCTGCTGATAGCGTTGATCTTCTCTTTCATATCAACGGTATGATCTGCCTGGGATATTGTATTATCGGTAATGGTGGTAACTGCCTGCTCGGTCTGATCCAGAGAAGTTGTCATACTCTTAAAGATATGTTTGAAATCCTCCGAAACCTCACCAAGCTCCTTCGTCGCCTTTTTAATGCCAAGTACAACCTGTGAAAATGAAGTAATCGACTCCTGAAATGTACGCACAAGCTGTCCGATCTCACCATCTTTCTCCGCAAGTTTATTTGCCTTCTCTGCAACACCACCGGAACCTCCTGCCTCTGTGCCTTCGCCCATAAGCTGTCTGAAAACATCCAAAAGTGTCCTGATTAATGCAAACACTAACCCGAAAATGATTACTGTTGCAGCACAGATCAGTATCATCGCAACCATTGTGCCGATCACTCCATTTTTCAACAGCTCAAGTACAACAATCTGCCATACTGCCATAATCAGGAAAAACACACCAAAAACGCTTAGCAGTTTTTTCCATGCCATCTTTTTATCATCGTCCATTTTTTTATCCTCCATCTGTTTTTATTACCTAAGACTGTCCCGCAGCAGGCGGCGCAGTCTGCATTGATTTCTGCATAACCTTATTCTCATACATTGCATGATCTGCTTCACGGAATACGGATGCAAAAGAATCTATGCAGTCCGGCTCATAAAATGCGATTCCCCGCGCAATCTGTATTTTCTGTTCATACTTTGTATTGTTTTTATTGAAAACCACAATGCCATCATCAAAATTTCTCAGCAACTCATCACATATTGCCTTTTCGGCCTGTTCGATGATGATCACAAATTCGTCTCCTCCGATGCGGTATACGATATGGTCTTTAAATCCCTTTTGTATCAGTCTGCTTGCATCCCTGATCAGCATGTCACCGAATTCATGTCCAAAATTGTCATTGATCTTTTTAAGGTTATTGATATCCATGACAACAACTGCATATTTGATCTTCTCATCAGCCGCACGTTTATCTAACTTATCCACATACTCTTTATATGCAGCTTTATTGGCAACGCCTGTCAGGGCATCCGTATACGCCTGCTCATTCACATAGTCAATGTAATGCCGCAGGTGATTTACCATCTGTTGCACGCTGTCTGCAAGTACACCAACCTCATCTTTGGATTCACAGTCGATATTGACCTCAAGATTACCACCGGCAACCTTCTGTGCAGCTTCCGTAAGTTCTTTGAGCGGACGCGTCATTTCCCTGGTAACATGGATTGTGATCAAAACCGATATAAAGATGATAGACAGCGTTGAAACCAAAAACAATCGGATAATACGGTTACTCGACGCATTGATCTCCTTTGCCGGTGCGGTGACAACAAAAAACATACCGTTTTCTAACTGTCTGGCGGTCATTTTCTTCTTTATGCCATCCAGATTATAACCGACAAGATTATCCTGTGTTCCTTTTTTGTACAGTAAATTTAAGACCTTTCTGATCTTTCCATGTGTATTTTCTTCATCAAGTCCTTCCGGATAATCACGGTGATAATAAATTACATAATCTGCTCCTGCAAGGAAAGCATAACCGCTCTCATAAATCTGTACAGAATCCACCTTTTCTTTCAGCAGTGCCATATCAATATCCATGCCCAGAACACCGATAAAGTCTTCATTCCTGTATATCGGCACCACATAAGAAATAATCCAGTCATTTTTATTCTTATTGTCATACGGCTCCATCCAGAACGCCTCTTCTTTTTCGAGTGCCTCATAATACCAGTTGACATGCTCCTTATCATCCTGTGCATATTTTGAAAAATCGACAAGGGAATCTTCAGTAACTTCGCCATTTTCATCCTTGTACCAGAAAAAACCTGTCTGGGGACCAGCAAGTTCCGGATTCACTCTCATATAGACTCCGCGTGATCCTTCTGTATTTTTCACAGTATGTAAGGCAACCTCCTGCACTTTCTTTACCAGCACATCGGTATTGTCTTTGTCCATCCCGTTTTTTCCAAGTTCGCTATACTGTTCTATTGTATAATCCTGAATCATATTCACGGACTGTTCAATACTTGTCAGCGTTGCATTGATCTCCTCTGCCTTATCCTCGCAAAACAGATTCATGAACTGCGCGGAATCCTCATTTACAAGTTTATGCGTATATAGAAAACCAACATATCCAAGTGCCAGCGCTGAAAGAAGTACACATCCTACCGTCAAAGCCAGAAATTTAGACTGTAAAGACCTCATCGGCAATCCTCTCTCTCTTCTTTCTGATATAGTTCTATTATATGCATTTTGTCATAAATTGTCAAAAATTATCACTCATTTTTTGTATGCTTTTTTGAACACTTTCAACAACATTTTCTTGATTTTTTTTCCGGGAAACCCTAAAATTATTTGTGGTATGTGACCATACCACAAATATTTTTGACACAATAGAGGTATAAATTTTATGGAATTTCAAAAATTAAATGCACCATCACTCAAAGAGTTATTTATATCCGAACTTGAAAATATGATCATTTCCGGCAGACTTCCGATTGGCACGAAACTCCCATCCGAACGTGAACTTGCCTCATCCATGCAGGTTTCACGTGCCGTCGTCAACTCCGGTATTGCCGAACTTGAAAAGAAGGGGTTTGTCGTGGTAAAACCACGGATCGGTACGTTCGTGGAAGATTACCGCAGAAATGGAACTATGGACACCTTAGTTTCCATTATGAAATATAATGGCGGTTCTTTAAGCAGTGATGAGATCCGTTCCATCCTCGAAGTGCGTATTCTTTTTATGAACCTTGCAGCCCGCCTTACGATTGAAAAAGCAAGTGACGCTGAAATCGGGGGACTTACCTTTTATCTGGACAAATTAAAAAATTCCTCCACCCCGGAGGATGCCGCTGCATCGATCTTTGAATTCAGCCACGAACTGAGTTTTATCAGTGGAAATATGCTTCTGCCGCTGTTTTTTACCTCTTTCCGCGACCTTGTTTGCAGCCTGTGGGTGCGCTATGCAATAAAATACAGCATCGAGGAATTATACCAGAGTGCCTTATCCATTTATAATTTCGTCCGTGCAAGGGACGTAGACGGTGCTCTCCATTACATAGAAACTTCCACCACAGAATGTATCAGCGGAAACCGCATGATCTACTGATCTTAGAAACACCTTCAAATAAACTTCATAAAAACAGCCGGACTTTGAGGCATTCTGACCGCTGCTTCATTATCTGACGATCACAGGTCACCTCAAAATACGGCTGTTCTTATTTTTCTTACATTTTATTTTGCAAACTGGCTGTTATACAGTTTTGCATAAAATCCATTTTTCTCTAACAGTTCCTCATGTTTTCCCTGTTCCACAATATTTCCATCCCGCATGACAAGAATGATATCTGCTTCTCGGATCGTGGAGAGACGATGTGCAACGATGAAACTGGTACGTCCTTTCATCATACGCGCAAATGCTTCCTGAATCTTGATCTCGGTTCTCGTATCAATCGAGGATGTCGCCTCATCTAAGATCAGCATCGGCGGCAGACACAGCATGACTCTCGTGATACAAAGGAGCTGTTTCTGTCCCTGCGAAAGACTTCCGCCATCCTCCGAGATCACGGTATCATATCCTTTTGGCAGACGCTTGATAAAGCTGTGAGCATGGGATGCTTTTGCCGCTGCGATGATCTCTTCCTCCGTGGCATCCGGTTTTCCCATCGTGATATTTTCACGGATCGTTCCACTCCTTAACCACGTTTCCTGCAATACCATACCATAATTGCTTCTGAGGCTCTTTCTGGTCATTTCATCGATCGGTGTTCCGCTGACACGGATCTCTCCACTGTTCACATCATAAAAACGCATCAGAAGATTGATGAGTGTCGTCTTACCGCAGCCCGTAGGCCCTACGATTGCCACGCGCTGTCCCGGCTGTACGGAAAGGTTGAAATCCTCGATCAGCTTCTGTTCCGGCGTATAAGAGAAATATACATGGGACAGTTCTACGCTTCCGTCCGCTTTCTCTAACACTTTCGCACTCTCTGCATCCGGCTTCTCGACCGGCTCCTCGATCAGTTCAAACACTCGGGCAGCACAGGCAAGTGCATTCTGCAGCTCGGTGATGACACCGGAGATCTCGTTAAACGGCTTCGTATACTGGTTCGCATAACTTAAAAGACTCGATAACTGTCCGACTGTAATGCTTCCTCTGATGGCAAGAAATGCACCGACGACACCGACTGTCGCATAGACAAGGCTGTTGATAAAACGTGTTGCCGGGTTCGTGATACTTGAAAAGAAGATCGCGCGCAGTGAATATTTCTGCAGTCTTCCGTTGATCTCGTCGAACTGCTCTAACGCCTCATCCTCATGTGAAAATGCCTGCACGACTTTCTGGTTTCCAACCATCTCTTCGATGAAAGCGGTCTGTTCGCCCCGCGTCTCAGACTGCAGTTTGAACATGGAAAATGTCTTTTTTGCAATAAAACTTGCAACAAACAATGATAACGGTGTGATGACCACGACCGCAACCGTGATATTCACACTGATCGTCAGCATAAAGATCAGTGTACCGAAAATTGTCACGATTCCGGTAAAAAACTGTGTAAATCCCATCAGAAGACCATCTGCAAACTGATCAACATCCGCGATGACACGGCTGACCACCTCTCCATAAGAATGGGAATCAATATACTTAAGCGGTAAATGTTCGATCCGCTCAAACGCTTCTTTCCGGATATCACGGATCACATTGTAAGTAATCTTATTGTTGCATGCATTCATGATCCACTGCGCGGCTGCCGTGAGCAAAATCACCACTGCCATACGCTCTAAGATCACAAGGATTCCTGCAAAATCAACCTGTCCCTTCGTGATGATCAGGTCGACTGCACGTCCTGTTAAGATCGGGATATAAAGAGTCAGTGCCACGGTAACTGCCGCAAGCACGATCGATAAGCCAAGGTAAAACCAGTATCTCCGGATGTAATCAAGCACTTTTTTTACTGTTGTCTTCTGCTGGTCTGTCACTACTTTTTTCATGCCGTCTTACCTCCTTCCTGTTTCTTAAACTGTGAGTTGTAGATTTCCTGATATACCTCACAGCTTTCTAACAGCTCTTCGCTGGTTCCAAGTCCGACGATCTTTCCATCATCAAGCACAACGATACGGTCTGCATGCTGGATTGAAGCAGCTCGCTGGGAAACGATAAAGACGGTCGTCTCTCCTTCCATTTCGCGGATGGCTTTTCGAAGAGCTGCATCCGTTGCAAAATCAAGTGCGGATGCACTGTCGTCTAAAATGAGTATCTCCGGTTTCTTTACGACTGCACGTGCGATCGTTAAACGCTGGCGCTGTCCGCCGGAAAGGTTTTTTCCGCCCTGTTCGATTTCAAAATCAAGTCTGCCCTCTTTGTTGTCGATAAACTCTTTTGCCTGCGCAACTGTGATGGCACGGTTCAGATCTTCTTCTGTCGCATCCGGGTTTCCCCATTTTAAGTTCTCGCGGATCGTTCCATGGAACAACACGGCTTTCTGTAAAACCGTACCAATCTTTCCACGCAGCTCCTCAAGCGGATAATCTTTGACGTCTTTTCCGTCCACTTTAATAAAACCGGACGTCACGTCATAAAACCGCGGGATCAGGTTGACTACCGAAGATTTTCCGGAACCGGTTCCTCCGATGATACCGATCGTCTCGCCTTTTTTTACCTTAAAATCAATATCCGTTAAAGATTCGTCTCCGGCACCCGCATAGGTTAATCCTACATGTGAAAATTCCACGGCATACTCTGCTTCTTCTGATCTGTCAGCGGTATCCGTCTGCACCTTATCCACTTTCTGGCCTGATCCGTCCGTGATGGATGGCTGCATCTCAAAAATGGACTGGATACGGTTTCCACATGCAATGGATTTATTGATATTGATGATCAGGTTTGCAAGCTTCACTAACTCCACTAAGATCTGTGACATATAGTTGATCAGCGCAACCACCTCACCCTGTGTGATATATCCGTTATCAACACGGACTGCACCGGTCCAGACAAGCACCACGATCGCACCGTTGATGATCACATAGGTAAGCGGATTCATTAGTGCTGATATCTTTCCGACATAAATCTGCGCCCTTGTCAGAAGATCATTGTTTTCATTAAAATGTACTTTTTCATCATCTTCCTTATTAAAAGCACGGATCACCCTGCTTCCTGTTAAATTTTCTCTTGTGATCCCAAGCACCTTATCGAGCGCTGACTGTACCTTTTTATAAAGCGGAATACTGATCAGCATGATACCGAATACGATTATGGAAAGAAGCGGGATCGTAACGACAAACACCAGTGCCGCTTTGACATCGATGGTAAATGCCATGACCATTGCGCCGAACACGATAAACGGGGAACGCAGAAACAGACGCAGCACAAGGTTCACGCCGTTCTGCACCTGATTGACATCACTTGTCATTCTCGTGATCAGTGTTGCCGTTCCAACAGTATCCATCTCTGTAAAAGAGAGGCTCTCAATGTGTGCAAACAGCGCATGGCGCAGTTTTGTTGCAAACCCGACTGCCGCCTTTGCCGCGAAATACTGTGCGGTGATCGAGCAGGTCAGACCGATCACTGCAAGCAGTACCAGCACCATACACATTTTCATAATATAGGACTTGTCCCCGGTCGCAACACCAGTATCAATGATTGCCGCCATAACCAGCGGCACGATCAGTTCAAAGGTTGCCTCGAGCAGTTTAAAAAGCGGACCTAATACACTTTCCTTTTTATAGTCTTTTAAATAAACCAGTAACTTTTTCATAGTATTCTCCATTTTTACGCTGCACTTTACGCATGACAAGTTTGGGCGTAAGCACAAACTTGAGTGTGAAAATCTTATTTTCACACTGCCCTCAAATGTTTATTTTTTAATTTTTTTCATCTGCTGCAAACCAAAGATCACTACCCCACCGATAATAAAGAACAGGATGGAAAAATTGTGGATCGTCATTGCAGGCTGTGGGGTATCCAGTGTTGTTGGGCCCATGATCACAGCATAAATAGAACCAAGCATCAGTCCGACGATCAGAAAGATCATCTGCGCCCGAAAACGCTCTAATGCCTTACGGATCAGCTTTACAATACTGAAAATACCGACTAACACACCACATCCGAATACGAATACTGTCGGAAAACTTTTTAAGTTTAAATGCAGGATATCCTTGATCGCCGTCACGATCGGCAGGTAAAGTCCCATAATTAAAAGCAGTGTGGAACCGGAAATACCAGGAAGCACCATTGCGCAGATTGCAACTGCGCCTGCTATGAATACATAAATTCCTGTTGTGACTGTCAGATGTTCCAGATTTACACTGTTTCCGCCGCCAACCGGATTAAAATAGGTGATGGCACACACAATGGCTGCCCCAACCAGTACAAACGGGCAATATGCATATTTCCCTTTTAGTGTGTCCAATTCTTCACGGACTACAATCGGAATTGCAAAAATTATAAATCCGATAAATAATGAGCTGATCGCATAAATATGGGATTCAAAAACATTTGCAAGGATCAGAATCGCAAGAACCATTCCTGTTACCCAGCCGATACCGAGCTTGATCAGAAAGAAAAACGCTGTTTTCTTTTTTTCCATATTTCCGGTGATCAGATCATCGATCGAGTCGATAAACTGATCGTAAAACCCAAGCAGAAATGCCACGGTTCCACCGGATACTCCCGGGACACTGTCTGCAAGTGCCAT
>UMHY01020149.1_pt1 | contig 12354 bp, 10 predicted proteins | sample 1965661 | NCBI WGS metagenome assembly UMHY01 (sample SAMEA4836112, study PRJEB28245) | human gut metagenome | biome: gut microbiome; material: fecal sample | place: Denmark | collected 2008
AAAATGACACCTAGAGAGTGCTTTAATACGCAGGGATTCCCATCCGATTATAAGTTACCTACTGATATGAGTGATGCAAGGCTTTATAAGCAGGCAGGTAATTCTGTGTGTGTATCTGTGATAAAAAGAATTGCAGAAGAAATATTTAAGGTTACTAAAGGGATAGTGGAAAATACATGAAAACAGTTAGGGTAGTTGCAGCAATAATAAAGGCAGTTAATAATAAGAAAGAACCAATTATTTTTGCAACCCAGCGAGGATATGGAGAATTCAAAGATGGCTGGGAATTTCCAGGTGGTAAGATAGAAGCTGGAGAGACTCCACAGGAAGCATTAAAACGTGAGATTATGGAAGAATTAGATACAGAGATTAAAGTTGGAGCTTTAATCGACATGATAGAATATGATTATCCTAATTTCCATCTTTTAATGGATTGCTTCTGATGTGAGATATTAAGCGGAGATCTGGTATTAAATGAACATGAGAATGCAAAATGGCTGACTAAGGAGCATATTGGAGAGGTTGAGTGGCTGCCAGCGGATGTTACTTTGATTGAGAAGATAAGAGGGAATATGTAGGGCTTTATGCCAAGATTATTTTGACGAAATTGGAGAATTAGATATTATGCCACAAAATAATCAGGTATTACAGAAAAGAGAAGGGTACTCCCAGTTTTTTTCTGCGTACTCGATGATCGATTTGGCTCTATGATTGGATTGTAGTGGATATGATGATGTATAGAAGAACAGTCAAAAAATGTGGCACTTCTTTATGAATATTGGTTGTTTTTTGAACTATATAAGATTATCGATTCCATTGATGGCTGTAAAAGAGTGTATTTAAAAGACGATGATTTTTAACGGTAAGTGATGGAGGGATAACAATTTCGTTGCAGGAAGGAATTTAAAACTACTTTATATGAAGGATCATATTCCAGACCGTTCAGGCCGGATTATATTATTGCAATTTTTCCAGATTCTTATGTTAAATGAGTTAATTTCGAAGAAAGAGCTTGTGGAAAGATTAAATGTGCAAGGCAATGGTATAAGACAAATGAAAGGAATCATCACGCAGGTTTCTATTATGTACTAAAGGTTAAAGTTATCGGTAATATGTGCGATCTAAAAGAAATTGGAGTGGATGAGATTAGTTTGCAAAACGGTAATGATGCTTATAGTCCGCATTCAACTAAAATTTTTTACATGGAAGATCTAAGCTAGACGGAGAAGTGTAATGGCAGATGTTTTAACAAAAGAACAACGGCATAAAAACATGAAAAATATCCGGGGAACAGATACTAAAATCGAAATTATACTTAGAAAAGCTTTGTGGGCAAAAGGATATAGGTATCGGAAAAATTATAGTAAGTTACCGGGTAAGCCAGATATTGTTCTGACAAAATATAAGATAGCCATTTTCTGTGATGGAGAATTCTTTCACGGAAAGGACTGGGAAGTATTAAAACCCAGGTTGGAGAAGAGTAATAACAGCGAGTTTTGGATAAGTAAGATATCTCGCAACAGAGAGCGGGATGACGAAGTAAACAAGAGATTATTATTTGAAGGATGGACGGTTATCCGGTTTTGGGGTGATGATATAAAGAAGCATACGGATGAGTGTGTGAAGGTTATTGAAGAGGCAATTTTTGATACAGTTATACAGGAAAATGATATGGCATGAATTAGCTATTATATTAAGGAAATACTAACAGGAGGATTTAAGATGGCGAGAAAAGAGGTTGGCTTTGTTGTGACTGATGATTATAAAACTTGGATAGAAGAAGTAAAGAATAAGATTAGAAATAGTCAGATTAAGGCTTCTGTTAGAATTAATTATGAGATGCTCGATTTATATTGGAATCTTGGTGTTGCGATATGTGAAAAGCAGAATCAAGCTAAATGGGGAGATGCATTTCTCAAAGTAATGAGTAATGATTTGCAAAAAGCCTTTCCTGGAGTGTCTGGTTTTTCGGTAGAAAATCTAAAACATATTCGTTATTGGTATAATTTTTATACGAATAATGAAAAATGGTTACAAGGTGTAACCCAAATTGAAGGTATGGTAAAAAGCATTCCGTGGGGACATAATCAACGAATTATGTATAAGTGCAAAGATATTGATGAAGCATTATTTTATATACAAAAAACTATGGATAATAACTGGAGTAGAAATGTATTGGTTCACCAGATCGAAAGTGATTTATATGCAAGACAGGGGAAAGCAATTAATAATTTCCAAGTCAAGCTTCCAGAACCACAGTCTGATTTGGCAGAGCAGACATTAAAGGATCCATATAATTTTGATTTTTTAGCATTGAGAGAAGAATATAATGAAAGAGAACTGGAAGATGCATTGGTGGAGCAGATAACACAGTTTTTATTGGAACTTGGAACAGGTTTTTCATTTATTGGTAAGCAGGTAGAAATAAAAGTTGGAGAAAGTAACTTTTATATGGACCTACTATTTTATCATGTAAAACTGCATTGCTATGTTGTGGTTGAATTGAAAACAGAAAAATTCAAACCAGAATTTGCAGGTCAACTAAATTTCTATGTTACTGCAGTGAATAAGAATATGAAGGATGAGCAGGATAATCAGACAATTGGAATCCTAATTTGTAAGGATAAAGATGACGTGGTTGCTGAGTATTCATTGGAAAATATTTCACAACCTATAGGAATAGCACAATATGAATTGACTAAAGTGTTGAGAAAAGAGTTTAAAAGTAGCTTGCCGACTATTGAAGAAATTGAAGAAGGCTTGTCAGAATAAAAAAGGTTACAAGTTGTAACCCAAATTGGAAAAGGAGAAGAATGCTATGAATATAGAAGAAATTTTGCATGCAAACTTAACAGATGAGCAATATTCAGCTGTGATTGATGATTCCAGAAATATATTATGTCTGGCCTGCGCAGGATCTGGAAAATCAAGGACTCTGGCATATAAAATAGCCTATTTAATATCGAGAGGTGAAGCACCAGAGAGTATTATTGCATTTACATTTACAGAAAAAGCTGCTGAATCTATCAAGCGTAGGGTGGCGGAGGCATTACATAAATTTGGATTATCTGAAAATATAGTGGGTGCTATGTTTATTGGTACTTTAGATGCATTTTGTCAGAAACTTTTGGGAGATATTAATGCGAAATACCGTCAGTTTGATATCTTGGATCAGAACAGACTGGTATTATATGTCATGTCGAGATTTAAAAAATTGGGATTGCAGAATGGGCAAGGATATTTTAAACGTATCAAAGATTTTACTGATGCGTGGCAGACCATGCATAATGAAAATATAGCATTAAAAGATATTGAACAGTATGATGAGGAATTGTTTTGTCGATTATCATGTCTTTCGGAATTGTTGAGTAATGATGGATACATGGATTTTTCTTTTGCGATATATCTTGCAGTTCAAGAATTGAAAAAGATAGATAAAAAAGAGGGTTCCTATATTGAAAAATTTAAATATCTTTTCGTTGATGAATACCAGGATATCAATCCTATACAAGAAGAATTTATAAAAACATTATCTGGTTTTTTGGATATGTTATTCGTTGTGGGTGATGACGATCAGGCTATTTATGGTTGGCGTGGTGCTAATGTACAGAATATTTTAACATTTGAGGATAGATATGAAGATGTTAAAGTTCATAAATTGTTGGTGAATTTTAGAAGCACAAAAGCAATAATTGAAACAGCAAATAGTTTTGTTCAAAAAACAATTCCGTTTGAAAGATTGCCAAAAGAGATACGTTATCACCAGAATGGTAATATTCAAGATTTGCGGAATTTATGGTTCCAGACCAGAGAGGATGAAGCTAAATGGGTTGCACAGCGAATTAAATCACTAATAGGAACAACTTATATTGAATATAATCCGGATGGAACAGAAAAAAATAGAAGAGGTCTCACATACAGTGATTTTGCTGTTCTAATCAGAGGCATTCGTTCTCAAAATGGAGAGAATAAGGATATTCAATTTGTCAATGCAATGAGAGAACTGAATATACCTGTAAAAACATCTGGGGAAGGTGGTATTTTTGATCGTCCGTATGCTCAATGTATATTGTCCATAATGGAATTATTGCGAAATGGAACCGGGGTAAACCGAATTGACGCAGAAAAGTGTTTTAATGAACTGGTTTTACCTATTTTTCCAGAGGCTGACAAAAATAAATATTTTAAGGTTTTACAGGAATGGTATTCAAATATATATGCACCAACAACTTCGGCAAGGAGAAAAGTATATCCACAGAATTTTTTACATCAGTTGGCAGATGCACTTAATTTAAGAACATTGAAAGATGAGACAGCATTAAGAGATTTGGGATTATTTAGTGATATAATCAAAGATGTAGAACAGACGTATGTCAGTATAGACTCCGAATGGAGATACAGAGAAATGCTTAATTTTTTGGAAAATATAGCACAGAATTATGAATTGGATTCTGTAGACTATATTTCAAAGGTTGATGCAGTTAATGTGTCTACCATACATAAGGTTAAGGGACTTGAATATCCAGTGGTATTCGTAGTGGATTTGGTAAATCAGCGATTCCCAGGAAAAAGGGGACAGTATAATGGAATTTTGCCAGAGGAACTCATGACAAATGCGATAGATAGAGGGGCTTATGGAAATAGAGCAGAAGACGAAGCAAGATTATTTTATACAGCAATTACCAGAGCCGAGCGCCTATTATATTTAACAGGAAGTGAAATACATCCAGGATTAAAAACCAAGAAAAAACACTCTGTTTTTACAGCGGACTTAAAGCACTCAGACATGAGATATGATACGTCATTAGATATATTGGCAGACAAAATTGAACCGGTACCAAGATTTGATGATAATGAGTTACCTACAGATTTTTCTTCAGTAAAATCATATTTAACATGTCCGTTTATGTATAAATTGCAGAATATCTATGGTTATAATGCAGCAGTACCTGAATTGTTTGGGTTCGGGCAAACAACTCATACTATATTGGAACGATTGCATCAAAAATATAAAGACAGAATTCCGACTGAAAAAGAAATATTTGATATAGTTGAAGATACGTTTATGCTTAAACATGTATTTCCAAGTAATGATCCTATAAACAGACCGGGTTCGTATGAACGTGCAAAAAATCTTGTACATGAAATTATGAAAAAATACGTGGATACATATTCAGATGATTTCTGCAGAATCCGTCAGGATGAGGCACGGTTTGAATTATTAGTAGATGAGGCATTGATTACAGGTTCTATTGATTTATTGTTAAAGGAGGACAAAACTAAAAATATCAACGCGGCAGAGGTGATTGATTTTAAATCAATGGAAGTTCCAGATGGATTAGAGGAGTTTGATTGGCGTGAAATGTCACTACAAGTACAACTGTATTCGAGGGCTGCAAAAGAAGTTATAGGTGAAAATGCGGAAACGGGATATGTCCATACACTGAAAAATAATAAACGAGTAGAAGTTCCGGTTGATGAAACTGCGGTTAAAAATGCAATTGGTGCAATAGAGTGGGCTGTAAAGGGAATTTTGCAAGAAGATTTTCCGATGAGAGCGTGTTCATCGAATTGCAAGAATTGTGATTATAGAGCTTTGTGCAGACAGGAGAGAGAGCCGTTTAAACGCCAGGAGCTACCGCCAGTTATTAATACGCCTGTTGGAGAACGGGTAATTGCAGCATTTGAAGAGGAAGATGGTGAGTTCTAAATATGAAAATAAAATATGAAGCAATAGACATATTTTCTGGATGCGGAGGCGTATCGTGTGGACTTTCATTGGCTGGATTTAAGGTTAAATCAGCAGTGGAAATAGAAAAGCATGCAGTTGATACCTATCTGAATTATGCTCCGTTGAGTAAAGTTAATGTGTTAAACGATGATGTTTGTGATTTGAGTGGCGAGCAAATATTAAAGGCGGCCAGAATAAAAAAAGATGATATTTACTTGTTCGCGGGATGTCCGCCTTGTCAGAATTTTTCAAGACAAAATCCGCTTAATAAGAATAAAACCGATGCTGAACGAAAAAAATTATTATTTGAATTTCTACGTTTAATAGAAGAAATTCTACCGCCATTTATTTTGATGGAAAATGTTCCAGGGATAAAGACGGAGTTTAATAGTGCAATATTAAGCGAGTTTTTGGAACGGTTAAAAAAACATTATGACATCAAAGAAGATGTATTGAATGCAGCTAATTATGGTGTGCCACAGGCAAGAAAAAGATTTGTTTTGCATGCTGTTCGAAAAGATATTAACAAAGAATTGAAAGAAAATGGTTTTTTATTTGATTTACCAAAAGCTACTCACGATAAAAAAGGCAATAACGGTTTAAAAAAATGGAAGACAGTTAAAGAAGCGATTGATGATTTGCCTATAATTAATGCTGGAGAAGAATATGAAGATGATGGCAAAATACATAACCATAAATGTGCTGGTCTATCTGATACTAATTTGAAAAGAATTCGGGAAATAAGAGCTAATGGTGGTTCAAGAAATGGACTGTCAGAGAAACTTGTTTTGGATTGTCATAAAAAGAAAGATGATGAGGGAAATGTCTTTTCAGGACATGGGGATGTGTATGGTATAATGGATCCGGATAAACCAGCACCAACAATTACTGGAGGATGTTTGTGTTATTCAAAAGGAAGATTCGGACATTATAGCCAGGACAGGGCTATATCGATACGAGAGGCAGCACGGTTACAGACATTTCCAGATGATTTTGTTTTTAGTAATTCATTATCAGATTCAGCGTTGCAAATAGGTAATGCGGTACCAATTGAATTAGTAAAGGCAAGTGGTGAAGTGTTTAAAATGGCGATAAAAAGTATAAAAACAAGCAGAGCAAAGAAAAAAGTGAATAATGCAGAATCATAGGATGGAGAAAAGAATATGGATGAACAAAAGATGCAAGAAGATATTTCAAGCATACAACGGATGAAAGAATGTGGCTGTTTTAAGAATTATATAGAATATATACAATTCCCATTTTATAAAAATCTTGTTGAACATAGTCGTATCAATTTTGATTTTCCAATGACTGTATTGATCGGTAAGAATGGTGGAGGAAAGAGCTCAACATTACATGCATTGTATGGAGCACCAAAAGGGTATACATGTAGTGATTTTTGGTTTTCGACAGAAGTGGATCCAATTGCTGAAGGAGGTATAAATAGGTATTTTTATGGATACCGAGAAAACTCTGGTTCTGGAATAAAGGAAGTAATGAAAACCAGAATGAAAAGGGGATCTGCGAAAAAAAAGATAGACTTGGATTATTGGGAAACAAGTAGACCTAAACAAAAGGATGGAATGTTATTGAGTGAAAGGAATTCTCCTGTAGATAAAGAAGTAATATATTTGGATTTTAGGGCGGAAGTTAGTGCGTTTGATAAAATATTTCATTTTTCAAAGGAAGGATTGGAAGATAGAAAAGAGTTACTAAGAAGCAGATCAAAATATTTGAAAAGACTATTTGAGAATGAAGACATGCGTTTCCCAGGTGTGGAAGATAGTAAAATGGGTAAAATAGAAATTTTATCGCCAAGAGTTGTGGAAATTATTGGATCCATATTGAATAAACAGTACAGTGATATAAGAGTAGCGGAGCATAGATTATTTAAAAATTTCGGGACATCTGTATATATAAAGAACAAGTATGCTACTGGATATTCGGAAGCTAATGCAGGAAGTGGGGAAATTGCAGTTGTTCAATTAGTAAGACGAATTGAAAAAGCTTCAGAATATGCATTGGTATTATTAGATGAACCAGAAGTGTCACTGCATCCCGGAGCACAAGAAAATCTAAAATCATATTTATTGGATGCCATAAAGAAAAAGAAATTGCAAGTGATAATATCTTCACATTCTCCTGCACTGATAAAGGGATTGCCTGACTCGGCTATAAAATTGTTTAAGACGAATGAGAACGGAAAATTTTATATTGAAGAAAATGTGCACTATCAAGAGGCTTTTTATAACATAGAGGATAAAGTGAGTGATAAAAAGATAATATATTGTGAAGACTACGCTGCTCAGATTTTGATTGAGAAGACACTTGTTTATATGAAAAAAGAAGAGTTTTTTGAAGTTGTTTATTTTCATGGTGGTGAAAAGACTTTGATTAACCATTATATGACTCCAATTACATTAAATAAAACATTATCTGAAAAAATATTTATGGTGTTGGACGGTGATATGAAAACAGATTATGTTTTTGATGAAAGTACTCTGACTAAAAACCAACTGGAAAATCCACAATATTTAGCAGATTGTGTAAAATCCGCTTTTGGAATGGATTTAGATGTATATCCAGATGGAGGAATGGGTGGAAAGAGAAAAGATCAACAGTGTGAGGAGTATCTGAATTATCTTAAATATTATTCGACAAATGTATTTTACTTGCCAAATAAAATGATCCCAGAGGAAATATTGTTACAAAGCAGATTGGTTCAAGAACGATTTGGAGATATATTGGGAAAATATGAAAAGATAGATTCGAAAAACGCTAAAGAAGTTGTCAGAGAAATATGTATATCTGAGGATGGGGATGACCAAAATGTTAATCATACAATAAAGAATTTGGCCAATAAGTGGAGTTTGGAAGAAAGCGATACAAGAGATAAATTAGTGAAAGATTTGCAAATTATATTTGATAAATAAAACACCAATCCCCATCATATAATGAACACACAATTTGCAAATTTCATAATTTGCCGAAGTGTACAATTATTGACCGAAGCAGTATTATATTTTGGCATAAATCAGAAAAAGGTCAAAAATTGAAGATCTATTTAAAAATAAGCCGTCATAGTCTCTTGTGGATGGCACTGGATTGTTTTGTCCAGCAAGCAAGAAGAGTGTTAGAAAAAATGCAAAAGGAAGACCTTATAAAAATATCTAATACAGGTCGATATGCAAAGTATATTTTGTACTAAGTGTTCTTGTTGGTTAACTTGTTGATGCCGCGTTAAATGATGCGTTAGAAATTTATAATGTGATAGGAGACATAAAGACTTTGTGTATTTGTATGGTATCAAACAACCAAATTCTGGTGCGTTTTCCTTAAAAAACACCAACCCTGTCCATAGACAAACACAAAACCCCATCGTATAATGAACACACGATTTGCAAATTTCATACTTTGCCGAAGTGTACAATCACGACGGAAGGCAGTATGATGTTTTCGCATAAATCAGAAAAAGGTCACAAACTGTCACCTTTTTCGAGAAAATGAACCATGATAGTCCCTTGTGGACGACACCGGATTGGTTTATACTATATTCAGGCTTGAGACAAGCCAATGAGAAAATGAAAAATGACAACTGAATAGCAGTTACAGATTTGAGTAAAATTACGGATCATATACCCGCAGGATGAAAGTCACAGTTATCATATTAGTAGGCTGATGGATTGAGAGATGAAAGCTGAGAGGCTGGACGGAAGTCTGGGCAATGCGGGAGCAGGTATGTTGCGTAAGGATAATAACCCATGAGGGGCGAGAAGTTCGTCCCGATCCCCGTAATGCAGGTAGGGGAGATAGCGCTTCTCCGGAATGGAGAAGGGCGTCGTGAACACAGCTAGTGGCTCATCTGTAATTCCCGGAGGTGAGTACACCTTTACGTATACGGGGCGATGAGGGGTCAGAAAGACCGGCGTATACCTTCATAGGACGTTAAGAGAAGTCCAGAACAGAATTAGTGATAACCAAAATCGTTATCCATAGTTTATGCATTTTCGAATGAGCTATGGGTAGCGATTTTTTTAATGGAGGTAACTCAGATGGAGAAAAAAATAGATATTAAAGCAAAAACAATTAAGGTGGATACGGGTAAAGGGAATGCCATAAAAGTAACCATGTCATACGGTGAACAATCAACTCTGGAAGAGTTGTTGATAGCATATCTGGGACAGGAAATAGCAGACGGCAGTGCAGCATAATAGCGGCTACCTGATGATGCATAAGGGGAGCGTGTGATGATTGTGACTGGTAAAAATGCTGAAAACCATATTTTGTCAGAAAATGTGGGTGGTAGACAAGTATTTGATCGGGATGTAATATAGGCATGTGGCAGGAAACAGATACGAAAGAGCTGATGCGCCTTACGGCTACGTGAAAAGTCCAGAGGACAAGCATAAGTTGGTTGTGGATGAATTCGCAAGCCAGATAGTAAAACGTATTTTCAAGGAGTTTCTGTCTGGAAAATATATGTATAAAATTGCAGAAGGACTGAACCGTGATGGAATAGATACACTGGGAGTGTATATTGCCGTGCTGTCGGGAAGTGAGAAGCAACTTGTCAGATATCGTGAGAAAAAGCCTCTCTGGAATAATGTTGCAGTAGGCAGAATCCTCGGAAATGAGCAATATACCGGCACGATGGTTTACAGCCGCTTCAAGAGTGAGAATGTTGGTGATAAACACGCAAAAGCACTCCCAGAGGATGAGTGGAAGCGTGTGGAAAATTGTCACGAGGCAATTATCAGCAAGGAGGATTTTGAAAAAGCCGCTGCCATGCGAAAAGGAAATACATGTGCCAGTGCCAAAAGAAAGCATGAAACATATTGCCTGACCGGCAAAATGATCTGTGGCAACTGTGGACACCGCCTGTCTCATACCTATGGCGGACGACCGAAGTATTATTGCGCAAAGCATTATCTGGACAAATCGGATGGAAAATGCAATATCAGTGTGCTGGATGCCGATATGGAAAGTGTTGTGAAGAAAGCACTTCAGATGATGATTGATGTACTGGTAGATTCTAGAAAGGTAGTGGACATACAACGGGAGAAACAGGCAGAACGATTAAAACAGGCAAAGAAGCATCTTTCAGATATTGAGCATAGCCGTGAACTGATCGAAAAGGACCTGCGTGAAGCTTATGAAAGCTACAAGCTTGGCATGACAGATAAAGAAACATATCTGGAACAGCGTAAGATATATGAGCAGATGCTTGAGCACCTGCAGGAGAATATCGAAAAGCAGATGGCAGCAGTCACCAAGATGACAGATGTGGATGTGCCGGAAGTGGCAGGATTGGAGATGCTGGAAGGGCAGCTGAAGCTGACCGGACTTAACAGGGAAATGGTGGATGATTTTGTGGAGGAGATTGTTGTGTATGCAAAGGACAGGGTGGAGATAAAGTGGAAATTCAGGGATGAGTTTGCGGAGATGGAAAAGGCTTGAAAAAGATAGAATATTTGGTGGAGAAGATGGAGGTGGGGTGGTATACTTGTACTTATGAAAGTATATCACTAGAGAGATGAGGTGTTTTTATGATAGCGAATGTAAAAAAGGTTAAAGATGTGGGTGTTTTTAAGGATTATGAAACTAAGAAAACAGGATTACAGAAGGATTTCGGCAAGAAGAATTTTATATATGGTCTTAATACATATGGAAAATCTACATTATGTGATATTTTTAAAGATGTTTCAGATGATGCAACAGATCGTATTCAAAAAAGACTTACCATACCAAATGGAACGAATCAAGATATTGTGATAAACTTATCCGATGGTGCAGGTACTGTAAAGTTGAATGGAAGTTCTTGGTGTAATAATAAATTGAAGAGTAAACTGATGGTATTTGATACAGAATTTATGATCAATAACGTTTTTAATGGAACGAATCTGATTGAAGATAGAACAACCAAGGAAAATTTTACAGAATTCATATTAGGTGATAAAGGGGTTGCCTTAGCACAAGAGATAGAAGAACTCAAAAGAGAGATAAAAGACGAAAAAGCTAAATTGCAAGGAATGGTTCCATATTCACAAAAAGGAGAGAGCGATGCTACAATTAAAAAATATGTTAAGCAATGTGTTGAGGAAAAAATAGAAGATTTGGAAGAAACTAAGGAAGAGCTTTCAAAGCAAATAAAAAAGAATAGACAAAGGGAAAATAACAGAGCTGATATTAAAAAGTACAAAGTTATTGAAGCCCCTGATTGTAGCAAACTTACTAAATTAATTAAAGAGGTTGAGGCGGTTAGGAATATATTGGAGACAAACTATTCTATGACAGCGGATACACTTGTTACTTTTGAAAAACATATAAAAGAAGCCTGTCATGGTTTGAAAGGAGCACAAGAATGGATTGGTCAAGGTATTCATTTTATGGCTGATGATAACGTATGTCCTTTTTGTGGACAAGAGATTGCGGACAAATCATTAGTTAATGCCTTTTCAGAGTGCTTATGTGAGGAATATCAAATATTTAGAAAAAATTTGCAACAAAGGATTAATTCGGTTTCAATTGATTGGAATGTTTTTACTTTGTCTAAAGACGTTGTTGATTTGCAGAAAACGATAAAAAAGGCAGAAGAGATTTTTGGAGAATCAGTTTCTGTATGG
>UMHY01005759.1_pt1 | contig 12187 bp, 9 predicted proteins | sample 1965661 | NCBI WGS metagenome assembly UMHY01 (sample SAMEA4836112, study PRJEB28245) | human gut metagenome | biome: gut microbiome; material: fecal sample | place: Denmark | collected 2008
CTGATTCCGGACAAATCTTCCGTCGGACATGACCTGACGGACGGTGAACGGGTGTTTATCAGTAGCAACATTTTGGAACGTGAGGATGAAAACACCTACCGTGTGAGGATAAACAGGTATCACCAGCTCTTGACAAAGGATATTGTCCGCAGCTCCGAAGTAAAGGATGAAGAACTAGGGGACAATCCTATACAGGTAAAGGACGCATGGTTCGGTGGAGGTTATCTTAACATGAGGTTCGGATTGGAATACAATCCTTCCTCGAAAACGTCGCATCTGGTGAATGTGGTTTATGATGATGTGAAAAGCAACGCGGACACCGTTTTCCTAACCCTGCGGCATAATGCTTTTGCTGATACAATACGGACGAAAGTAGGAGCCGCCACTGCTTCTTTCAATATGAAGGATATAATGGAGGGAAAGGATTCCAAGGTATATGTACGGCTCAGTTGGCAGTGGTATACACATCGCGGTACTATCGCAACATGGGAGGACGGAGGGTATTACAATACATCATCCGATAATAACAAGGGAACTGAAATCTCAGATGAAAACGGAAATAATGTAACCATACAATAAAATTTATGATTATGGATAAAAGATTGATTTTAATAATAGCCTTACTGTACAGTGCAGTAGCAACCGAAGCGCAGACTGAACGACGCATTTATACAAAAGCGGAACAGGAAAGCGCACAGAAACACAAGATTGAAAAGCGCATCGAGGCGATACAGGATTCCATCCGCTCAGTGGAAGCCTTCGCCGCTTTGGAGCAACTGGACTTTGTGCTGGAAGCCAACCGACTCTCTTTCAAACGCGGTGAAACGGCGTATGTCACTTCCAACACGAATTTCGTCTCCCTCTCGGATGACAAGGCCGTCATACAGATAGCACCTTTTCATGGAGGGGGACCGAACGGTGTCGGGGGGATAACATTAGAAGGACAGGCTTCCAATATCAAGTTGAAGACGGATAAGAAAGGGAATGTCACGTTTACTATGAGTGTCTCTGGTATGGGGCTATCAGCTACAGTGGACATATCATTACCTAAAAACAGCTATATGGCTTCTGTATCAGTAAACCCCAATTTCCATTCTAACCGTGTTACGCTATATGGCATTTTACTGCCTGCCGCCAATTCAGACATTTTTAAAGGAACAGCTCCTTAATGCCACACAAATTACGCGAAAAATATTTGATCTCCGATTTTGAGGCAAATTCAAAAAAATAAATATGAAGTTCGCATTGAAAAGAGAGAACATAAAGAAGTTTGTTTCTCTGTCATTCGCTTCCTTGTTGTCCATTGGGTATTGCCATGCCAAATGGGCAACAAGTTTCCAGAAATTGAAAGGGTTGTTGGAAAAGAAGGGAGAAATCGAATTAAATCCGGATGCGCTACGTTCCATTGACCATCCGCATCTCTACCGACAACATTTCGACTTTGATGAGACATTACCCACTTCGCCTTTCCCGCAATGGAAAGGTAACACGATAACGCGGCGTTTCCGAAGGAGTTTGCAGCCCTACAGAGGCTTATACATGTACAACTCTGACAGGCACGAAGTTCTCTTTCCCGGGAAGCATGGACGAGCACAAATATGGCGCTTTACACCACTATATAGGGATTGTCGTTTAATTCTAAGAATTCAATATCTATAGTTGATGGTATGCCTTCTGAGTTTTTTCTTGCTCAAACCATACACTGTACGATTGGAGACGGTGCAAACCAAAGGAAAAATAGCGCAGTAAAACGTTGTAATCCTGTTCGTTGATAATAAGAGGGTGTGTCATAAGTCTGTGACGCACCCTCTTTTTTTTCTATCTTGACGGCTTCCTTTCCATCAATCCCAAGATTCAACATAAAAGTCATTTCTTTTGCGATAACAATTTTATTACAATACTTGGATTATTCGATTCTTTTTTCTATATCAGCTAATTTTATCTACACCCACCTTCATCACCGAGTTCTGTATTTTCCGTTAAAATAGTCGTATTGAGTAAAATCAGTACTTTTTCATTCATTACTATTGCATTAATAGATATTTTTTGTATCTTTGCAGAAGATAAGCTGCACTCGGCAAAACGTTCAAACAAGCTTGACGCTATGCATTCGATTTGCATTATCCATACCTGAATAAAAAGACAATGAATATGAAGTCTAGAGAATACTACATTTCACTGATTTTATCTCACGCCGAAGAACTAAAAAGTAACTTCGGAGTAAAATCATTACGTCTCTTTGGTTCTGTTTCAAGAAATGAACAGAAAGAAGGTAGCGATGTTGATATATGTGTAGATATGGAACCGAAAATGTTTCTTGTTGTCAGACTTAAGCGCTTTTTAGAAAACTTACTGGAATGCTCAGTCGATATAGTAAGAATACACAAACGTATCAATCCATACCTTCTTAAAGAAATAGAACATGACGGAATATACATTATCAAATAGAATAGCAGGTACCTTATTGCAAATAAAAAAAGCTATAGAACTACCCCTATTGCGATAACAATTTTATTACAATACTTGGATTATTCGATTCTTTTTTCCATGAAAACTTTATGAAGATCTGTACCTCAAGCTTTAATCGCGACACAGCAAAAGTATTTAAAATAAGACAGGCAGACTTGAAATAATCAAGACTGCCTGAGGGATGCGAAAACGACGTCTGATGGCTAAAACTTCTAACGTCCGAAGGGAGTGATAACTCCTTTATCATCTAAACTCCTGAACCCAGCGAAAGTTGAGAAAGATAGAAATGAAATTTGCATAAACAAGGATTTATTTGTATTTTTGCATGAGAATGGAGAATAGAAAAATCATACACATTGATATGGATGCCTTCTTTGCGGCAGTAGAGCAAAGAGACAATCCTGAACTTCGGGGCAAACCCATTGCGGTAGGCTTCGACGGTCCACGTGGTGTGGTGTCTACTGCCAGCTATGAGGCACGTCGCTTCGGAGTACATTCTGCACAGTCAATCGCACAGGCCAAGCGCCTCTGCCCCGATCTCAACATCGTGCCTTGCCGACACGAACATTATAAAGAGGTGTCGCAGCAGATTCACCACATCTTCCAGGATTATACCGACCTCATAGAACCTATCTCCATCGACGAGGCCTTTCTCGATGTCACCCATAATAAGAAAGGTATAGAGCTGGCTGTAGATGTGGCTCGCGAAATCAAGGCACGCATCAAAGCAGAGACAGGACTCACCGCATCGGCAGGTATCAGCTATTGCAAGTTTCTCGCCAAGGTAGCTTCCGACTATCGCAAGCCCGACGGCATCTGCACCATTCACCCCGACAAGGCTCTCGACTTTATCTCTCAACTGCCCGTGGAAGATTTTTGGGGCGTAGGCAAGAAGACTCTGCAGAAGATGCACTACATGGGAATTTACCGCGGAGCCGACCTGCGTAAGGTTTCAGAACAGCATCTCGTCGAGGTTTTTGGCAAGGCTGGTCATGTCTTCTACCATTTTGCACGTGGCATCGACAATCGCCCCGTCGTTACGTATCGCGAAAGGAAGTCTGTGGGATGCGAACAGACTTTCTTAGAGGATATATACACTCCCTCTGCCGTCATCATACAACTCTATCACACCGTCCTGGAGTTGCTTACCCGCATAGCCCGCAGCGAGTTCGAAGGCCGCACCCTCACCCTGAAAATCAAGTTTGCCGACTTCACCCAGATAACAAGAAGCATCTCGCAAGACAAGATTCTGAAGAGCAAGGCCGACATACTGCCTCTCTCCAAACTTCTGCTCAAGCAGGTGGAGTATTCCTCCGCCCACCCCATCCGCCTCATAGGCCTCTCAGTGAGCAATGCCACAAGCGAAGAAGCCAAGAAAGAAGACCATGAGAACAGCACCCACAAACCCGAGTACAAGGAACTGGAATTGGAATTCGAGGAATGGGATGAGTAGTTCCCCGTATTGATTGAAGTCCATTCAGAACTCTGCTCCTAACTTTCCGAAAATGAGTTCATGTAGCTGTATTTTTTCATTCTCATTTTCGTAAATGGGGAAGATTCCTAAAAAAACGAAAAAGGCCCATCCCCCAAAAAGGGAGATGAGCCTCGCAAAGTTATGGTGTTTTGAAAAACGATGTGTCTGATCTACTTTCTCAATTAATACTGACTGATCTTCAGATTGCTAATCTTGACGTTGGCGCCATTATAGCTATTGATACTCCAACAGTTCTTCTGAATACCATAGATGCGGTTGGTATAGCTGCAGACATCATTGATGTACATCACACAGATACTGTTGTCGGTGTAGATGGTGACGTTGTACACATTGTCGGCAGGACGGGCAAACACGTAGCCATCAATTCCGGCAATGAAGCCCTTACCCTCTACGCCTTGCTCCTCAAAGTTTACCTTGCGGTTGTTCTCATCCTCTGGGTTGACAACCATGGTGTAATACTTCTTAGAGTCAGAGCCACGAACCATAGAGATACCAAACTTATCCCATTTGTTGGAAGTGGTGACGGTGAAGCTGATCTTGTTGTGACTGCCCAAGCGGCCCATCAGCATGTAGGCATCAGGCTGCTCGGCATTGCCTGCAAGCGTATAAGTGCCATCTGCCTCGGTCATATTCTGGCTCTCCTTCACCTCTACGGCAACATCCTGGTTGTACTTCTCGCTCACGGCATCAACCTGTCCGAGTGTCAGCGTACCGTCCTCATGCTGGATGAGCTTATAGCAAACCAAGTTGCCAGCCCACTCTGGCTCTGCAGGCGAAGCACCCACAGCAGTATTGTCCTTGCCGCTTCGGGTAGGACACCAGCCCCACAAATAGCGGTTGGTACCATCGCTGGCAGTCTTGCCGGCATAAAGACCACGGCTGTCGAGGAAGCCCTCGTGAGCATCAGGCCATCTTCCCGCATCGTTGGCAGTACAAGCCTTCAACTCGTCGAGTGTTCTTCCCTTGAAATACTGCACTCTGCGTACAGCATGATGAAGTTCGCTATACACCAAGTACCAATAGTCGCCCATTTTGAAGAGGTCAGGACACTCGTAGAAACGGTCCCACATCATGGTCATGAACACACCATTGTCAGTCCAGTTCTTCAAGTCGTCAGATACGAACTCAGCTAAGCTACCCTTGCCACCCTTCTTGGTGGAGACAAGCATGTGGAACTTGCCATCATCACCCTTAAACACGAATGGGTCGCGGAAGTCGTTCTTATCGTAGCCGAAGTCCTGACCTTTGATCAAAAAAGTACGATCCTTGGTCCAGGTCTTGAAATCAGCAGAAGTTACTACCATCACAGCCTGTGCGCTCTCGTCACCTGTAGGCTTATACTTATTACCTGTATAGAATGTATAGTAAAGCTTGCTTGCCTCATCATAGATGGTAGAACCAGTACCGATGGCAGCATCCTGCGACTTCAGGGTGCCACAAGAAACCAGTTCACCCAAAGCAGTATAGTGGGCAGCATCCTTGGTACTTACACCCCAGATGGGGTGGTAAGTTCCTTCAGGATTAGGACGGAAGTCCTGCAGATACAACACCTTGAAATCGCCAGCCACTGGATCGAAGAAAGGCATAGGGTCGCCCACATAGCCCACAGCAGGCTTGTAATAAGTATCCTGTGCTGCAGCATCGGATGAGTTGAAATAAGTGGTGGTAGACCAATCCTTCTGCTCGGGGGCAGCATCGCTGTCACTGCATGAAGCGAGAGGCAAAGCGAGGCATGATGCCAATATTATAGAATTTATCATTGTCTTCATTTTTGTTTATTGTTAATGGTTCATAAGATAATTAAATGCATTCTTGGTCATGATGGCCACATTAGCATGGAACTTCTCTGTGAAAGGACCTACGCTGTACCAGTCGTAGCAACCAGAACCTATACAGAGCGTCTTACCAGAAGTACCTGTTGCTGGGTACTCCCAGACAACAATGGCTCCATCGCCACCGTAACCCAGGTCGATGGCACCAGTCTTCTCTCTCCATACTGTATAGTTTACATAATCATCCCAACCGATATGCCATTGAGCTGTAGAGTTGGTTATGCGGTAGTTGGCATCAGTAGTGTATACACTGTTGGCGTCATCACCTTTCACCAGTCCCTGATAGAGGGCGTGGTCGGAATGATAACCTGCAGCATCATTGCCCATCTTGAATTCCCAAGGACCTCCACAAGTCTCGGCATCATTCTCCACCTGTCCCCAGCAGTTATTAGGTGCCAATCCGTTCTTGTCGATACCCAACTCACCAGGCATATTGGTAGCGTAACGTGTGAAGAGGAAGGAACCACCAGCCTTATAGTAGTCTCTCAGCACAGCCTGTGCGGCAATAGCCTCAGGAGCAGCCTGCTCGAATTTTGCCTTACCGTCCACTCCACCGTCTTTGTGGAAGTGCCACCATATCACCTTACACTCACTCAAGTCTACATTGCCATTCTTGATATCAGTAAACGAAGCATAGATAGAGTTGTCCACATTCGCGAGCATCCACTCGCAGGCAGCCTTCTCCTCAGGCACCAGTTCGTCCATCGTCAGAGCCAAGCTTGCGAATACAGCAGTAGGCTTGCCTATCTGATTGACGGTTACGGTGTAAGTGCTTGTAGCCGTATTGTTGGTTACGGTATAGGCCACAGGATTCGTGAAGTCGACTGGTGCACCCGAAACAGGTGCGACAGTAGCATTCTCGCTCACCTTGATAGAAGGTATCAGCTTGGTGATGTCCACCGTCTTTGGCACATTAATGTTAATGGTCTTGTTGCTCTCGTTAATGACTCCTGTATAGATACCATTCACCTTGAAAGAGAGAATCTTTGCCTCATCGCGCTTGGCAACGAGAGTCCAGTCGAGGAACACATCGCCATTCTTCACGCGCAAGGTCTGTGCAAGGAGCATATTCATCTTGTCGCCCACCTTGGCATCACACACAGCACCATCGCTGAGTGTGAGTTTGCTCAAGGTCATCTGACTGATGTCGTAGGTCTCAGGCACGCGTACGGTAATGGTACGTGCAGCCTTGTCTACTGTTCCTTCATAATCATCGAGTGCCAGTTCAGTAACAGAACAGCCTCCTGTGAGCTGCAGGTCGGACACATTATCCTCGCTGCAGGCTGTGAGGGCAAGAATGCCCATCAATATAAATAATAATTTCTTCATATTACCATCCTCCTATGTTCTGTGTGTAATGTCCGTCGGAAGCCGCTACCTGTGAGAAAGGTATTGGCAGATATTCGTTCTTGTTGGCTGTAAAGTGAGCTTCTCCATAGATAGAGCAGTTGTTGGTCTCCTCAGCAAAGTACTTGTTGAGCACCTTCTCTGCCTCACCCCATCTCACGAGGTCGAAGAAGCGTTCACTCTCCATACCCATCTCCAAGCGACGCTCCATCTTCACAATCTTCAGAGCATCTTCCTGGCTGTAAGAACCATTATAGGTAGAGATATTGAACTTCACGCCATAGTCAGAAGGATAATTGGCTATCATACCTGTACTCTGCTTGGCACGCAGGCGAATCTTGTTGACCAGCTTGATGGCCTCACCCGTCTCGTTGAGCTGCGCATAAGCCTCAGCACGCTCCAAGAGTACGTCGGCATAACGGAACACGATGCGGTTCATTGGTGTACCCCACCAAGAGCCCTTTACCATGTAACCACAATCAGGATCTACGTTCTGCTTCAAGGTTACATAATAACCATAAAGTCCATTAGAACGGCTCCATGTGGAGCTGGCATCCATCATGTACTTGCTGTTGAACTCGTATGGAAGACCAGTCAGACCAACAGTGAGGAACAGACGTGGGTCAGCATCCTGTGTCAAGTCGTAGTCCTTATTATTAAAGGTGTCAATGAAAGGATGACCGTCGGCATCGGTACGATAGGCGTTCACAAGATTCTGACTGGGCTTGTAGAAGTCACAACCTCCATCGGTAACACCAGGGATATTAGGCACGATAAGACCATAGCTCCAATTCAGGTTACCATTCTTGGTACCGTCGTTGATAGAATACTGCATGGCCCAGATGCTCTCCACACCATTCTCGTACTGTGTCTCAGGACGGAAGTTGTTGTGGAAGTCAGCCTCGAGATCGAAGCCACCTGCGCTATAGATGTCAGGATTGCTATACTCAATGACCTTTAGCAAGTCTTCTCTGTTGATGCTGGTCACCTGATTGGATGAAGGATCGTCCTGGCGATAAGCCTTATAGAGATAAGCCTTGGTGAGGAAGGCTGCAGCTGCAGCCTTGGAAGGACGGCCCTTATCGGTCTGCTTCACTGGAAGCACACTATAGGCATACTCCACATCGTTGATAATTTGCTGCCACCCCTCATCGTTGTTGAACTCAGTGTTGGAAAGGGTATTGTAGTCTTCCTGCTTCAGGTTGGCATCCATGATGAAAGGAATGTTCTTGTAGAGACGCTTCAGCAGGAAGTGGGCGTAGGCACGCAAGAACTTCATCTCGCCTAAACGCTGAGCCTTGAGCTGATAGCTGTCGCTGGTGGTCTCAAGCACAGAGATGGCTGAGTTGACACGTGAGATACAGTTGTAAAGGCGCACCCACATATCGTTGATATTCCAGTTGGTAGTAAGCACACCCTGCTCTATCTCCAACTGATGGAATACGTCACCATCACTGGTTCCGTTGCCACCCTTATAGGCATCATCGCTGCGAACATCGAAGTTCCACATCGAGAAGGAAGAGTTGACATCTTCGGCTGTTGTGAAGACAGCGTAAGCCGAGATAACAAGATTATCCACATTGCTTGGCTCCTTCACCATATCGCTGTCGAGCACGCCCTGCGGTTTCTGGTCATCCAAGAAGTCAGAACAACTTGTCGTACCCACCAAAGCAAGAACGGTAAGGACTGAATATAATATCTTTTTCATATATTTTGACTCTTTTAGAATGTTACGTTAAGACCAAATGTAATGTTAAGTGGTATAGGATATCCATAGTTTGGATTCTCAGGATCTACACCAGTAAAGCTACTGCTCTTGATGGTGAACAGGTTCTGTGCGCTGACATACATACGCAGACGTTGCATAGATAGCTTAGAGACTATGTTCTGTGGCAAATTGTAACCCAACTGGATAGTGCGCAGTTTCAGATAACTGCCATTCTCTACCCAATAAGTAGATACACGTTTCTCGTTATTATTGTCGGAAAGGGTAACTGCAGGAATATTGCTGGATGGATTGTCCACACACCATGCATTCAACAGACGATGTCCCTTGTTCAAGAAGCCGATGTTAAGACCAGCCCAGATGTCGGTCTCACGCTTCAGGTCAGAGATGATGTCTACACCCTGCACACCCTGGAAGAAAGCTGTGAAGTCGAAGTTCTTGTACTCCAAGTAGATGTTGAAACCATAAGTGAAGTCGGGCACCGGATCGTAAATCCAAGTCTGGTCAAGCTCAGTAATCTTACCATCATGGTGGAGGTCTCTCCAGCGCATACGTCCAAGACCAGCACCTTCTTGAGTGGCATGGTTATCGATTTCTTCCTGGCTCTTGAAGATACCATCGCATACATATCCTACCTGTGCACCCATAGGATGACCGACAACACTCTTCACGCCATTACCACCAAAGGTACCATTAGCTGCTACAGTAGTAGGCAGTGCTGTAATTTCGTTGCGATAAGAAGATATATTGGCTGTGATGTCATACTTCAGACCGAAGTTGGTCTTATTGCGATAACCGATGTTGAACTCGAAACCGCGGTTCTCCATCTCGCCTGCATTAATCCATTGTGAGCTTCCCTCACCCATAACGGCGATACCTGGCATATAAACCAAGATGTCCTTGGTCTTCTTGAAGTACCAGTCGAAGTTACCATAGAGTGTATTGCCAAAGAAGGCGAAGTCGAGACCCAAGTCGGTCTGTGTGGTTGTCTCCCACTTGATGTCGTCGTTACCAATCTGGTTGCGCTTAAAACCTGAAGGCAATGTGCTTCCGCCATTGGTTCCTGCGATATCGTAAGAGGTACCATAGCTCTGACCACCATTCTCGCTCACTCCATAGTTGCTAACAAAGATGGTATAGCGAGCCAAGTTGTCGATTTCCTGGTTACCAGTCTGTCCCCAAGAAGCACGTATCTTCAAATCGTCAATCCAAGAAGCCTTCTTCAGGAAGTTCTCCTGATTGATACGCCAGCCTGCAGATACAGATGGGAAGGTGGCATAACGGTTGTTCTTACCGAAACGAGAGCTACCGTCACGACGGATGGTGAACGAAGCCATATATTTGTCGGCATAGTTGTAGTTGGCCTTACCGAAGAAAGACACGAGCGAATAGCCAGATCCTCCACCGTAAGCCTGTGCTCCGGTAGTACCTGCATCAGGCCACATATAATCGGGGTTGAGTACTGCGAAACCTTCCTTGTAACCAGAGAAGTAGATATCATCCTGGCGGTTAAGCTCCATACCTGCCATGAGGTCGAAGCGATGCTGACCTATCTCCTTATTATATGTAGCCACAGCATTCCACATCCACTTGGTCCAGTGTTCCTGCTTGGCCTCTACTGCATTCTTGTTGTTAGCCACATTTCCTTCGGTAATAGGATAAGTAAAGAATCGCTGCTGCTTCTGTGAGTAATCGAGACCAAAGGTGGAACGGATGTTAAAGCCCTTGAAGAGGTTGAGGTTTACATAAGCATCACCAAACATACGCCAGTAGGTATAACGGTTGTCCTTGTTGCGTTCCAACACTGCTACAGGGTTATTACGGTCTGGATAACCTCCTACAGGACCTGCATAGTTGCCATCCTCAGTATAGATAGGCAGAGATGGATTGAACTGCAACACATTCTGCAAGAAGCCACCAGGAGCCGCAACCTCAGAAGTACGGTTGACGGTGAAGTGCTCGCCTACAGTTAGACAATTATTCTTCAAGAGTTTGTACTCTGTATTCATACGAGCTGAGAAGCGGTTGAAATCAGAATGTTTGATAATTCCCAAGTTCTTGTAGTAACCCAAAGAGAAGAAGCTGCTACCCTTGTCTGAACCCTTACTAACAGATACGTTATACTGCTGTACTACACCTGTGCGAGTTGTCTCATCAAACCAATCAGTATCAGCAGCAGGTGTTGTACCCGCATCGTCGAGATACTTCTTCATACTGATGCCGTTGAGCACAGGGTTGCCCTGCTCGTTATAGCTCCAGTCGTAGCTGTAGCCCAGACCATTGGTGTTAGGATCCATACCATCGTTCATATAGGCACGCCACATCACCTGACCAAACTCCTTTGCATTGAGGACATCCATCTTATGAGCATAAGTAGAAATCGAGATAGAACCATCGAAGTCGACCTTCACCTTGCCCTCCTTACCCTTCTTGGTAGTGATGATGATGACACCATTGGCAGCACGGCTACCATAGATAGAAGCCGAAGCAGCATCCTTGAGCACCTGAATGCTCTCGATGTCATTACCATTGAGTTCGTGCATACCAGACTTGGTTGGCACACCATCAACAATATAAAGAGGATCATTGTTGTTCAGCGTACCGATACCACGAATACGTACGGTGGCAGTTCCTGAAGGAGAACCGTCAGCTGTAATATTCATACCAGGAACGCGGCCCTGAAGAGCCTTGATAGGGTTGTTCTCGTTCTGCTTGGCTATCTCGTCAACGCTGACTACCGAGATGGCACCTGTCAGGTCGGCCTTGCGCTGAGTGGTATAACCAGTAACAACTACCTCGTTGAGCAACTTGGCATCTTCTTCGAGAACGATGCGCAGACCCTTGGCAGCCTTCACCACCTGAGTCTTATACCCCATAAAAGAGATAGAAAGTTTAGAACCGGACTGAACCTGCACCGTAAAGTTACCATCAATATCAGTAACAGTACCTGCATTTCCTTGTCCCCCCACTACGGTGACAGTGGCACCAATAACTGGTTCTCCACTGTTGTCGGTAACATTTCCACTTGCCTCTTCGACCTGGGCGAATGATACCGCACTGACGAGCAACAAGCATATGCTCATCAAGAGAGTTTTCATTTTCTCCATGTAAATAAAGGTTTTGTTAATAGTAATTCTATTTATTGTTTTTATTCAAATTTCTGGCAGCAAAGATAGCAAATCTCTTATTAACAACAGAGAAAAATTCGTTCATCACATGGCAATTATGTTACATGCAACAATTTTTATAGTATTTCGTTCATTTATATGACTTCTGTTTTACAGGGTGTTAGAATAATCAGCACAAGTTGGAATAATG
>UMHY01017131.1_pt1 | contig 12169 bp, 9 predicted proteins | sample 1965661 | NCBI WGS metagenome assembly UMHY01 (sample SAMEA4836112, study PRJEB28245) | human gut metagenome | biome: gut microbiome; material: fecal sample | place: Denmark | collected 2008
TTTGCTGTTAGAATATTGTTAGAAAACGCATCGTTCAGACAGGCTTTGAAGCCCGTCAGGACATCAAAATTGACGTTCTCCCGTGTGATATGGAGACATTCAGCGAAGCATCCACTTGGATTTCGAGTCGTTCTCGTTACGACCACTTCGATACATCTCCATATTCAAATCATGCTGTGGAGCGCAGTGCAAACATTCACACCGATAATCCTACAGCTTTGCTATTATACCAAAAATCCCGCCTTCCGTCAACTGGTTTTCATTGCAGAAGAGGGGGCGCACGCAGCACCAACACGCCCGCATTATAGGAATTGTTCAACCGGTTGCGGCAGATCTCCCACACAAATTTCCGCCGGTCGTTGAAATTTTCGCAAAATATTACTATTTTAAAGCGATTTTGTACAAACGTCTGCCGGGTTCACTGTGATATACTAGTTTCACAACGAGGTCTGCGCTGCGGACCCACACACTGAAAATCTGAGAAGGAGTCGTATCAATGAGAGAGATCATTTCTTTGAACGAAAACTGGACCCTGTCCTTCCCCAAGGGCGACCACGCCACCGAGCAGGTCAACCTGCCCCACACTTGGAACGCTGTGGATGGCAACGACGGCAATGGCAGCTACCTGCGCACCACCGGCGTTTACACCCGCACCTTCACCGCACCCAAGCAGCCCCGCGAGGGCGGCCGCACCTACGTGGAAGTTCTGGCTGCTGCCCTGAACTCCACCGTGAAGGTCAACGGTCAGGTCGCTACCACCCACGAGGGCGGCTTCTCCATCTTCCGTGCGGACGTCACCGACCTGTGCCACGAGGGTGAGAACGAGCTGACCATCGAGGTCTCCAACGAGGACACCCCGTCCATGTACCCCTCTTCCGCCGACTTTACCTTCTACGGCGGCCTGTACCGCGGTGTCAACCTGATCAGCGTGCCCGATGCACACTTTGATCTGGACTACTACGGCGGCCCCGGCATGATGGTCACCCCTGTTCCCACCGAGGACGGCGGCGCAAACTTCACCATCAAGAGCTTCGTCACCAACCCCGCTGACGACCTGACCGTCATGTACAGCATCGAGGACTGCTTCGGCCGCGAGGTTGCTTCTGCTGTCCGCGGCTCTGCTGACACTGAGGTCACCATCTACGTTCCCGATGCCCAGCTGTGGAGCATGGACGAGCCCAACCTGTACACCGTTGTCGCCACCCTGCAGCGCAACAACGAGGAAGTGGACGAGATCGCCGCCAATGTCGGCGTCCGTTCCTTCAAGGTCACTCCCGACGAGGGCTTCTCCATCAACGGCGTGCCCACCCCGCTGCGCGGTGTTTCCCGCCATCAGGACCGCGTGTTCGAGGGCAACGCTCTGACCGCCGAGGAGCACTATGATGACGCCATGCTCATCAAGGAGCTGGGTGCCAACACCATCCGTCTGGCACACTACCAGCACAGTCAGGACTTTTACGACGCTTGCGATGAGATCGGTTTCGCCGTTTGGGCTGAGATCCCCTTCATCAGCGTCTTCAAGAAGGGCGAGGGCGCTCACAAGCATGTCATGGAGGAGATGAAGGAGCTCATCATCCAGAACTACAACCACCCCTCCATCATGTTCTGGGGCATCTCCAACGAGATCCTCATCGGCGGCATCTCTCAGGAGCTGGTGGACACTCATCACGATCTGGAGAAGCTCTGCAAGGAGCTTGACCCGACCCGCCTGACCACCATCGCTCACGTTTCCACCACCCCCGTCAACGGCCCCATGCACCACATCACCGATCTGGAGAGCTACAACCACTACTTCGGCTGGTACGGCGGCAAGATGGAGCAGAACGGCCCGTGGCTGGATCAGTTCCACGCAGAGCACCCCGACATCTGCATCGGCATCTCCGAGTATGGCTGCGAGGGCATCATCAACTGGCACAGCAACACCCCCCAGTGCAAAGACTACACCGAGGAGTATCAGGCTCTGTACCACGAGCACATGGCGCAGGTCTTCGAGGATCGTCCTTGGGTCTGGGCTTCCCACGTCTGGAACATGTTCGACTTCGGCTGCGCTGCCCGTAACGAGGGTGGCGTGAGCGGCCGCAACAACAAGGGCCTCATCACCATGGACCGCAAGACCAAGAAGGACAGCTATTTTGTCTATCAGGCTTACTGGACCCAGACCCCGATGGTCCACATCGCTGGCCGCCGCCACGCTCAGCGCGCAGGCGAGACCACCGAGATCAAGGTCTACTCCAATCAGGACACCGTCGTTCTGTACGTCAACGGCAAGGAAGTCGGCCAGCAGACCGCACACCGCGTCTTCAAGTTCAACGCTGCTCTGAACGAAGGTTTCAACACCATCGTGGCCGTTGCCGGCGATGTGAAGGATTCCATCACGCTGGAGAAGGTTGCAGAGGAGCCCGGCTACTACACCCTGCCGGAGTTCAACGAGCGTCAGGAAGGCGTCGCCAACTGGTTCAAGCAGATCGGCAGCATGGATCTGACCGCGCCCATGGAGTTCCCGGAAGGCTATTACAGCGTGAAGGACACCATGGAAGACCTCGCTAAGAACGAAGAGGCTCTGGCTCTGGCTGCAAAGGCCGTCAAGCTGGCCACCAACTTCGACATCAAGCCCGGCGTCGGCATGTGGGACATGATGAAGAAGATGACCCCCGAAGCCATGAGCAACATGATCTCCGGTATGCCGGAGGGCTTCATCGAGAGCCTGAACGCACAGCTCATCAAGGTCAAGAAGTAATTTCCCCTCAAAAGCAGAACAATGCCCCGGCGGATGCTGCAAATGCAGTGCCCGCCGGGGCATTTTGCGGTTTCATTTTCATTCTCAGGCTGCTGTAACACTCAGCTTCAGACCGAGCTGCTGGAAGATCTTCAGCAGCGTATCGAGGTTTGGCACGGTCTTGAACGACTCGATTCGCGCCACCGACGACTGTGGAATGCCGCACAGCGCAGCCAGTTCCCGCTGGCTCAGGCCCAACGCATTGCGCTGTTCCACCATTGCTTTCACGATCTGCGAAAGTGCCTCCACTTCTTCCATATCCTTGGAGATTTCTGGGTCCACCGTCCGCACATGCTCTTTGTAGTCGTTCCATGTCCTCATCGTCTATCACTCCTTATTTCTTGTAAGCCAATCATCCCGTTCCGCTTTCGCGCGCTCGATCTCTCTTCGAGGTGTCTTCTGCGATTTCTTTCGGAACTGATGCAGCAATACAAATTTATTCTTCCTCCAACAGAAGTAAAACACCCGGTTATTGCCCGGTCGCAGTTTGTCGTGGGGCTCTTGTGCATACTTAAACCAGATTCTCAGCGCTTTTTCTTCTTTTTCTTTTTCGGGCCGGAGGAAGCCGCACTGCTGGTCGTATGGGGCGCATTGCGGGCCCGGCGGGACTCATACAGATACTTTGAGAGATTAGGCACCACGATGGCGATGAACGCCAGAACGACGAAGACCAGAAAGCTGGGCTGGTCGTGGTTCGTATTGAACAGCGTTTGCAGGAAATTGCTCATAACATGTACCTTTCCGGTTTTGCGAAACCGCTCAATAGGGGGTGGCTCACAGCAGGATGAAGCCGTTCTCGTCCGGCTTCATGGGGACGGCGATGATCGCATCCACGAGGGTCATTGCGATGGAAAAACCGCTCCAGCAGGTCGCCAGATAGAGCACCCCCAGAATGGGCCGCTTCGCGTAGAACTGGTGTGCGCCAAAGATCCCCAGAATGCAGAGGCGGAGGTAGGTCTTGCGGTTGACGGCGTGCTTTTCGCGGCCATCATACCATGTAGCCAGATGATCGATGCCGTTCCAGATGAAGCCGTGGTTGGGGTCTTTCTGCCATTGGGTCTTTGCCATTGTTTTGTACCTCTGTCTCTTGTTTCATAAAATCAGGAAAGCCGCCCACCGCGCAGTCAGCCCGGTGAGCGGTCTTCCTTATTGGTTTCTGATGAGAATATTTTCCGCAGTGTTAAGCGTTAAAATGCAGCTTGGGATCAGGCGTTCTGCGCAGCAGCCATCTTGATCTTCACGACCTCGTCCTGAATCTCGGCCATCTTTTCCTTGGTCAGGGGGTAGAAGTGCATTGCGATCAGGTTGCAGACCAGACCGATCATGATGACGCCGTAAGCGCACAGTGCAGTGCCGATGCGGAGCTTCATGGTGACGGGGTCGCCCATAACAGGGTTGTGGTCAGCGAAGCCGCAAGCGGTGAACATGACACCTGCGATCATGGGAGCGAAGGAAGAGACCAGCTTGTCCACGAAGCTGAACAGGGTGCCCATCAGGCCGGGGACGTACTTGCCGGAACGATAAACTTCGTAGTCAGCGCAGTCAGCGGTCATGGGGATAACGATGTTGCCGGCGAGGTTCTGGAAGCCGCCGGTGAGAACGGTCAGGACAATGTAGAGGATCAGGAAGTAGCCCCAGTTCAGAGCACCGGTCTCCGGGTTGGAGGTCATGGTGGTGGGGTCACCCAGCAGCCACAGAGCGATCAGAGCGCCATTGCCGATCAGAGCGCCGACAGAGCCGATGATCATGCCCTTGCGCTGGCCAAACTTGGTAGCCAGAGTGGAGATGCACAGGAAGGTCAGGACGCAGACGGGGACGGTGGTCAGAGCGGTGACGTTGCCCTGCAGCAGGGTAGAACCGGCGATGCAGGCGAACAGAGCGACCTGAACGGCGCTGGTTTTTGCGGTATTGCCCAGCTTATCCGTAGAGGCAGACAGGACCAGCATCTGAATGGCGCGGTTGTTCTTCAGGGTATCCCAGTAATCCTTCAGGCCGACCTTGACGGGCTTGCCGGTGCCGAAGAACTCAGGACGATCCTTCGGGGCGATGGCGATGACAGCCAGCAGGGTGAAGATGCCGGAAGCGATGGCAGTGAGCAGCCAGAAGGTGTGGAAGAACTGGGTGGAAGCATAACCGCCGACGTCCTTGTAGCTGTTTGCGATGTTGGCGGTGATAACAGCCAGACCGGCAAACAGGACGGTGTTATACACACCGTCGAAGGATGCGAACAGGGGGCGCTGCTTGGGGTCGTTGGTCAGGCAGGACTGAGCCGACTTGGTAACGACACACTGGCAGGTGTAGCCGAGGTAGTAAACCATCAACACGACCACATAGAAGGGGAAGCGGGCAGCCTGCGGCAGGTTGTGGGTGACATGGAAGGCGACGAAGCTGGTCACGGCCAGAAGGATGTTGCCGATGACCATGAACGGGCGGTTCTTGCCGAACTTGCCGTTGGTCTTATCGACCATGAAGCCCACGAACGGGTCGGTGACGCCATCCCAGATACGCATGGCCATGGTCAGGGAAGAAGCGACCATCATGCCAACGCCGACCCAGCCCATCAGGTAGTAGGTGGCGTAGTTCATCAGGAACATGTACAGGTTGGTGGCCGTGTTGTTCAGCGCAAAGCAGCCGATGCGCCACAGCGGAACGCGGTGGATGCCGTTGGTCTCATAGTTCTTGTCATAGAACTTGTCCGGCAGAGTTCTCGTTTTTGCCATTTCGTTTTCTCTCCTTAATTCGTGAATAGGCGTTCTCCGTTTTGCCCCGTTTAGAAAACCGCACCTGCCACTGTGCGGGCTGCGGGACTTTATGTCATTATTATGAACACATTTCGAAAATTCTGTTAGTAAAATTTTGAGGTGAATCAGGACGATTTTACTATTTTGAGAAGATTTTCACAACTTTCAAAAAAGCTATTGGGTAGGTTGCACAATCAAGTGATATACTAGTATTGCACATTGCCCATCTGCGCGAAACGTCCTAAAAAGAATGTGGGGAAATTGCGGATTTATCCAAAAATATTTCTACTCCGTTTGGAGCCGCGTCATTATAATATAGGTATCATAAAAACGCATCTCTGCATCCCTGTAAAAAATGAAAAAGGAGAAACACAAATGGCAGTAAAAGCTTCCGAGCGCGTTCAGCGCTACGTCAATGCAAACGGCCCCACCATCGGCACAGTGGAGCGCAAGGTCCTTTCGCAGGACGGCCTGTACTTCAAGGATATCGACGGCACCGGCACCGTCAGCGCCGTCAACGACTGGCGCCTTTCCCCCGAAGAGCGCGCACAGGCTTACGTCAAGACCCTGACCACCAGCGAGAAGATCGGCCAGCTCTTCACCTCCGACTGGCGGATGGGCCCCAAGTATCCCTCCCCTCGTCTCGCCGCCAACGGCCACAAGCCCGTGGGCGACGAAACCGGCTTGCTGGATGAGGCCCCGGTGGATGTCTCCGACAGCATCTTCGGCCATCAGGCTCTGCCCAGCACCACCGACATGGTCAAGAAGTGCTTCAACCGCCACGTCATTCTCCGCGAGAGCCCCTCGCCCGAAGATCTGGCCGATTACCTCAACCAGCTGCAGTACCTGACCGAGACCTGTGAGCACTTCGTGCCCATGCAGGTCATGTCCAACAGCCGCAACGAGAACGGCGAGGTCGTCTTCGGCATGAACGACGCCACCGGCGTGTTCGCCACCTATCCCGGCACTCTGGGCATCGCAGCCGCCGTCAAGGGTACCGCCCGCATCGACATCATCGACAAGTTCGCCGACACCATCCGCCGCGAGTGGAACGCATGCGGCCTGAAGAAGGGCTATATGTACATGGCCGACTGCGTCACCGACCCCCGTTGGCAGCGCACCTTCGGCACCTTCGGCGAGGACCCGGCGCTGATCGAGGAGATCTTCGACCACCTGATCCCCGGCATTCAGGGCGGCAGCAACGGTGTCACCCCGGAGGGCGTATCCGTCACCGTGAAGCACTTCCCCGGCGGCGGTGCCCGTGAGAACGGCTTTGATCCCCACTATGCCGCTGGTCAGTGGAACATCTACGCCACCCCCGGCTCCCTGCAGAAGTATCACATCCCGGCTTTCCGTGCGGCCATCCGCCACAACGCCGAGTCCATCATGCCCTACTACTCCAAGCCCTGCGCCGAGAAGAGCGCCCCGCAGGAGGACTTCAACGGCAACCCCATTGCGCTGAACCCCTATGGCTTTGCTTATAATAAGGTGTTCATCGACGGGATGCTCCGCAGCCAGATGGGCTTCAAGGGCTACATCAACTCCGACACCGGCATCGTCCACAACATGTGCTGGGGCGTCGATATGCTGGACGAGCCGGAGCGCATCGGCTACGCCGTCACCCAGAGCGGCGTGGACCTGATCTCCGGTCTGCTGGACAACGAGCTGGGCGAGGAGAGCTACGCCCGCGCTACCAATGGCTACTACGACACCCACGAGGTGCCCGCCGGCTTCAAGAAGGAGGACCTCGTCCTGACCGACGAGAGCCTGAACCGCGCCGTCAGCCGCACCCTGACCGAGTTGTTCCGTCAGGGCATGTTCGAGGACCCCTACGCCGACCCCAAGAAGGCCGCCGAGGTCGTAGCCACCAAGGCCGACTGGGAAGAGGCTGCCCGCGTCCACCGCGAGAGCGTCGTCCTGCTGAAGAATGACGGCACCCTGCCCCTGAAGAAGGGCTGCAAGGTCTACGCCGAGGCCTTCGGCAAGAGCGCCGAAGCCAGCGGGGCTGCCACCAAGGCCCTGCGGGAGATGCTGGGCGATGTGGTTCTGGTGGATGACCCCGCCGCAGCCGAGATCGCCCTGCTGATGGTCAGCCCCCAGTCCGGTGCGTACTTCAACGCTACCCCCGGCTATCTGGAGCTGGACATCTGCGAGGACAAGACCGTCTGCAACGTGGACGAGAGCGGCAAGCCCACCGCCGAGACCCACAAGGAGACCACGCTGGTGGGTGCCAACCGCATCCCCGGCATCGCCGAGGCGGTCCACGCACACGGCGGCAAGGTCGTCTCCAACATCAACTGCCCGCTGGCTTGGGAAGTCGGCAGCATCGAGAAGGTCTCCGACGCGCTGACCGTCGGCTTCGACACCTATCCTTCCGCTACGCTGGACGTCATCTTCGGCCGCTTTGCCCCGGTCGGCAAGCTGCCGCTGACCCTGCCCAAGGGCGATGAGGTTCTGGCTGTCAACGCGGACGGCGTCTGCGTCAGCCCCAATGACGTGCCCGGCTACGCCAAGGATGCCTACATGCCCGACAGCATGAAGGACGAGAACGGCAAGGCTTACGCCTACCGCGACGCCGCCGGCAACTACTATGAGATGAACTTCGGTTTGAATTACTAAGCTTTTATCGATAATGAACACCCCTTCCGGGGTGTTGATTATCGATTTTTACAAGGAGAATCAAATGCCTCAGACACAGAAAAAACAAGATATGGGCACCGGCGACGTCAAGAAGCTGCTGCTCCAGCTGATGATCCCGGCGGTCGTGGCGCAGGTGGTCAACCTGCTGTACAACATCGTGGACCGCATCTACATCGGCCACATCTCCGGCATCGGTGCGGCGGCGCTGACGGGCGTGGGCCTGTTCACCCCCATCCTGATGCTGCTGAACGCCTTTGCCATGCTCATCGGTGCGGGCGGTGCCCCCCGCACCGCCATTGCCATGGGCCAAGGCGATAAGGAGCAGGCAGAAAAGATCATCAGCAACAGCTTCACCATGCTGATGATCTTCGCGGTGCTCCTGACGGTCGTGTTCTACGCCAGCGCACCCACCCTGCTGCGCCTGTTCGGTGCCAGCGATACCACCCTGCCTTACGCGCTGGCCTACAGCCGCATCTACATCCTCGGCTCGGTCTGCGTCCTCATCGTGATGGGCATGAACCCCTTTATCACAACGCAGGGCTTCGCCAAGATCAGTATGCTCACCACCGTCATCGGTGCGGTCATCAACATCATTCTGGACCCCATCCTGATCTTCGCGTTGGGTCTGGGCGTGCAGGGCGCGGCCATCGCCACCGTGCTCAGTCAGGCCGTGGGCGCCATCTGGATCCTGCGCTTCCTCACCGGCCCCAAGACCACTCTCAAGCTGAAAAAAGAGTACCTGAAGCCGGAAAAGAAGACCATCCTGCCCGTCGTAGCGCTGGGCATATCCTCTTTCGTCATGCTCTCCACCGAGAGTCTGCTCTCCATCAGCTTCAGCTCCAGCCTCGCCCGGTACGGCGGCGACGTGGCCGTGGGCGCTATGACGGTCATCACCAGCGCTTCCCAGCTGGCGACCCTGCCCCTTCAGGGCATCTGCCAAGGCGGCCAGCCGGTGATGAGCTTCAACTTCGGCGCGGGCAAAAAGAGCCGCGTCAAGGAGGCCTTCCGCTTCCAGCTGACCCTCTGCTTCGGCTACACGACCCTGTTCTGGCTGCTGATGATGCTGGTTCCCGGCGCGGTGGCGGGCATCTTCACTTCGGACGCCGCCCTCATCGAGTACACCACGTGGGCCATGCGCATCTATATGGCTGGCATCTTCGCCATGGGTGTTCAGATCGCGTGCCAGCAGAGCTTCATGGCGCTGGGGCAGGCCAAAGTCAGCTTGCTGCTGGCCTGTCTGCGCAAGATCATCCTGCTGATCCCCCTCATCTTCATTTTGCCGCATCTGGTTTCTGAACCCGTTTTCGGCGTCTTCCTCGCCGAGCCGGTCAGCGACATCCTTGCTGCAGCCGTTACCGCCTTCACCTTCTTCACACGGTTCAATAAGATCTTGGACAAGGGTGCGGGCAAAGTCTGATTGAACGGAGGTACACCATGGAAAAGAACGTTCTGAACACTGACCTCTCCGACAAAGTCGCCGTTGTCACCGGTGCCAGCGGCACCCTCTGCTCCATCTTCGCCAAGGCCTTGGCCCGCGCGGGGGCGAAAGTTGCTCTTCTGGGCCGCAATATGGACAAGCTCAAGGCGCTGGCCGATGAGATCGAAGCCGAGGGCGGCGTGGCCAAGGGCTACACCTGCAACGTCATGAACAAGGCCAACTGCTTACAGGTGGCCGAGGACGTGCTGGCTGACCTCGGCCCCTGCGACATCCTCGTGAACGGTGCGGGCGGCAACAATTCCCGCGCCAATACCGACAAGGAATATTTCGAGATGGGCGACCTCGACACCGACACCGTGACCTTCTTCGACCTCGACGAGAGCGGCGTGGAGATGGTGTTCAACCTGAACTTCATCGGCACCCTGCTGCCGACCCAAGCCTTTGCCCGCCAGATGGTCGGCCGCGAGGGCTGCAACATCCTGAACATCTCCAGCATGAACGCCTACCTGCCCCTGACCAAGATCCCGGCCTACTCCGGCTCCAAGGCCGCCGTGACCAACTTCACGCAGTGGCTGGCCGTCCACTTCAGCAAGGTGGGCATCCGGGTCAACGCCATTGCACCGGGCTTCTTCGCCAGCGACCAGAATGCAAAGCTCCTCTACAACGAGGACGGCACCTCCACCGCCCGCACCGGCAAGATCCTTGCCGCCACCCCCATGGGCCGCTTCGGCGACAGCAAGCGTGACCTCGTGGGCGCGCTGCTCTTCCTTCTGAACAACGACGCCGCCGGGTTCATCACCGGCATCTGCCTCCCCGTGGACGGCGGCTTCTCCGCCTATTCGGGCGTGTAAGACCAACACAACAAAAAACTGCCGCACCGGGTGTGTTCCCCGATGCGGCAGTTTTCTTTGTTATTGATTCGCCAGCAGCACTGCCAGAACAGCCTTCTGGACGTGGAGGCGGTTTTCCGCTTCCGTGAAGATCTCGTCGGCGTGCTCCTCAAAGACGGCAGTGGAGATTTCCTCGCCGCGGTGGGCGGGCAGACAGTGGAGCAGCAGGGCGTCGGATCTTGCCTTGCTCATGAGCGGACTCGTGATCTGAAATCCCGCGAAATCCCGCAGACGGCGCTCGCTCTCCGGGGTGCCGGGGGCGGTGTTCCATGCCGCCGTCACCACAACGTCGGCGTCCTTGACGCCCTCGGCGGGGTCGGTCAGGAGCTGGAACTTTGCGCCGTACTTGTGGGCAAACATCAGCACGTCGGCGGCGGGGCGATAGCCCTGCGGGCAGACGCAGCGGACTTTCATGCCCGCCAGCAGACAGCCCACGATGAGGCTGTTGGCCATGCTGCAGCCATCCCCGATGAAGCAGAGGGTCTGGCCTTCCAGCGCACCGCGGCGCTCCCGGATGGTCATCAGGTCGGCCAGCACCTGACAAGGGTGGGCGTAATCGGTCAGGCCGTTGATGACCGGCACGCCCGCCAGCTCGGCGAACTCTTCGAGGTCGCACTGGCGGTAGGTGCGCCACACCACGCAGTCGTAATAGCGGCCCAGCACGCGGGCAGTGTCCTTGAGGGGCTCGCCCCGGCCGGACTGCAATTCGGTGGCGGCGTTCATGTAATTTCCAAGGCCGCCCAACTGATACACACCCACCTCAAAGCTGGTGCGGGTGCGGGTGGAGTTTTTAGAGAACATCAGCGCCACGCTCTTGCCCTTCAGCAGGGGAGCGGTGCCCCCGGCTTTCTGGTCTGCCTTGAGCTTGTCCGCCACATCGAGGATGTGGGTCAGCTCTTCGGGGGTGAGGTCGCCCATTTTCAGCAGATGTTTCATGCCTGTTCCTCCGGCGATTTCTGAGCCATTTCGGACAGCACCTCGTTCAGGATGGTCAGGGCCATCTCCACGTCGTGAGCCGTCAGGGTCAGGGGCGGCAGCAGACGCAGACGTGTTTTGGCCGTCAGCACCAGCAGGCCCTTTTCGCGGCACGCCGCGAGGACATCCGCCGCCTTGACGTTGCCGAAGAACTCGATGCCCACCATCAGGCCGATGCCAGAGATGCTCTTGACCATGGGGAGCTTGGCCAGACCGGTGCGCAGCTGGACTGCGCGCTCGTTCACGTTGGCAAGGAAGCTCTGGTCCATCCGGTCCACCACGACATTGGCACCGGCGCAGACCACCGGGTTGCCGCCGAAGGTGGAGCCATGGGTGCCCGCACCCATGCCCTCGGCCACTTTCGCGTTCATCAGGACCGCGCCGATGGGCAGACCGCCGCCAAGGCCCTTGGCCAGCGTCACCACATCGGGCTTGAGGTTGTAGTGCTCGCAGCACAGGAAGGTGCCGGTGCGGCCAACGCCGGTCTGGACTTCATCCACGATGAGGACGAGGTCCTTTTCATCGCAGAGCTTCCGGACCGCCTGAACATACTCCGGGTCCAGCGCCACAACGCCGCCCTCGCCCTGCACCAGCTCCAGCATCACCGCGCAGGTATGGCGGTCCACCAGCTCGGTCAGCGCCTCCAAGTCGCCCGCCGGGGCGTAGAGGAAGCCCTCGTTGAAGGGGCCGAAGTAGTTGTGGAACACCT
>UMHY01068007.1_pt1 | contig 12092 bp, 6 predicted proteins | sample 1965661 | NCBI WGS metagenome assembly UMHY01 (sample SAMEA4836112, study PRJEB28245) | human gut metagenome | biome: gut microbiome; material: fecal sample | place: Denmark | collected 2008
CCACCCCGACTATTACAATCTTTCAAAGGAAGAGTTGGACGCAGTTGACAAGGAAGTCGACGAGATTATCGAAAACAAAAAACAGGCTTTGAAAGAACGTGAAGCCGAACGTGAAAGAATCCGCCAGGAGAAAGCAGCCGCCCGGGAACAGGCTTTGAAGGCCCGCGAGGAAAAGCTGCGCCTTGAGGCCGAAGCCAAAGCAGCGGAAGAAGCGGCAGAAACGGCAGCCCCTCAGGAAAACGAAACGGTTTCCGCAGGCGAAAGCGTTGAACAAGAAAACAAGGAAAACAAAAAAGAATCCAGACGCGGCCGCAGAAAATCGACAGCAGCCAAAAACGCCGAAGCAAAGGCAGAGGAAGCTCCGTCTCAGACCGACGACAAAGCCGAAACGGAAACAACGGCAGAAACAGCTGAGGAAACATCCGAAACAACAAACAAACGGCATCCCACCAAAAAGAGACTGCTCAAAAAGAAATATCGTAAGGAGCATGCTCAGGAAGAGAATGCCGAAAAGACCGATGCCTCCGACGTCAAAGAAGCTGCCGAAGCGGTTTCGGGCGAACCGTTGAAAGTTATGAGCGAAAGCATCGGAACCACCGAAGAATCCATCAGCGAAGAAGTCGACGAAAAACCGGCATCTTTTAACGCTATGGAAGATGATGATGATGACGTTGACGACGACGATGACGACGAACTGGAAATGGATTTTGAGTTGCAGCGCAAGTTAATCCGTGCACGCAAACTGTTCCATCGCAGCAAGATTCAGGACGTCATCAAAGAAGGTCAGATTTTGCTGGTACAAGTCGTCAAAGAAGAACGAGGAAACAAAGGCGCCGCATTAACAACCTATCTGTCTCTGGCAGGACGTTACTGCGTTTTGATGCCCAACCGCATTAAAAGCGGCGGAGTTTCTCGCAAAATTACCAATGCCGCAGACCGCAACCGTTTAAAAGGAATCGTCAAGGAACTGCCTTTGACCGCGGATATGTCGATAATCGTCCGTACGGCCGGCGAGGAAAAAACCAAAGCCGACATCGTACGCGACTACAATTACCTCATCCGTACCTGGAACCAAATCCGGCTTGATTCGCTGAAGACCAAGGCTCCGGCGCTTATTCACGAAGAGGGCAACCTGATTAAGCGGGCCCTGCGCGATATTTACACCAAAGAAATTTCGGAAATCATCGTTGCCGGCGACGACGGTTACAAACTGGCAAAAGACTTTTTCAGAATTCTGTCGCCGCATAATCTGAAAAAAATCAAACATTACCGTAACAATGACATGCCGCTGTTTCAGCGTTTTCAGGTCGAAGGGCAGCTGGATAAACTGCATGAGGCAAACGCTCAACTGGAATCCGGCGGCTATCTGGTAATCAACCCTACGGAAGCCTTGGTTTCCATCGACGTCAACTCCGGCCGGGCAACCAAAGAAAAAGACCTGGAAGAAACCGCTTTGAAGACCAACCTGGAAGCCTGCGACGAAATCGCCCGCCAGCTGAGAATGAGAAACCTGGCCGGGTTGGTGGTTATCGACTTTATCGATATGGACGAGCCGGCCAACAACCATGCGGTTGAAAAACGGATGAAAGAAGCTCTGAAAAAAGACCGCTCCAGGATTCAAGTCGGAAAAATGAGTATGTTCGGCCTGCTTGAACTGTCGCGCCAGAGAATGCACTCTTCTTTCTTTGAAAGCAATTATCAGGTTTGTCCGCACTGTCAGGGCAAGGGCATGGTCAGAACCATTGAATCCGGTGCCGTTTACGTTTTGCGCGGCATTGAAGAAGAAGGAATCAAAAACCGCTCTTCCCGCCTGAATGTTTATGTTCCGTCAGAAACGGCGATTTATCTGCTGAACCAAAAGCGTCAAATGCTGCTCGGATTGGAACAAAAATACAAAATGACGGTTATCATCAGCGCCGATGACAGCATCAAATGCATTTCCGACTACCGGATTGAGCGGACAAAGAATGTCAAGCCGGCGGAAGAAGAAAAAAACGAGTCGGAAATCCAACAGGAAACCGCCGTTGAAGAAAATGCCAACGACAACGAAACCCGGAACGAGGAAAACGAGGAAGCCTCAGGCGAAGAGAATAACCGCGAAGGCAATTACCGCGGCCGCAGACGCAGAGACAACCGCAGACGCGGGCGCAACCGTTTTGACCGCCGGAACAACAATAACGGCGACAGCGGAGAAAAAAACCCGCCGCACGAGAAACAGGAAGCCGTTATCTTGTATAACAGCCATGAAGATATTAATTCTAAATCAGAGCCTCAAAATGACGGGGAACCGGTGAAGGAAAAATCAACTTGGTGGAAAAAACTTATCAAAGGTTAGACACTAACCGCCATACAACTTGGAGAAGGCTAATCGGCAGCATAATGCTGTCATTAGCCTTTTTGGCGTTTATGGCTGCAAAACCGACTGCCGCACAAGGCATCAGTTTAATCTCCGACGAGGAAACCGAGCAGCTGCTGGGAAAAATCGCCCGACCGTTGTTTACGGCAGCAAAAGTACGCTTTAACCGCAATGACATTTATATTGTTGACGATCCGACACTGAATGCCTTTGTTGCTGACGGCAACGCGTTGTTTGTACACACAGGAACAATTATTGCCGCAGACAGCCCCAACGAACTGGCCGGCGTTATCGCCCACGAGACCGGACATATCGAAGGCGGCCACATTTTGCGCCAAAAACTTAAGAATCAGGAACTTCAGGGAGTTACTCTGGCATCGGCAATTTTGGCAGGAACCGCCGCCGCGCTCAGCGGCCGCGGAGACGCAGCCATGGCCGTTATGCTCGGAACCCAGAGCTCCGCCCTCACCCATTACAGCCGTTATCGTACGCAAGAGGAACGCTCCGCCGACGAAGCGGCAATGAAACTGCTCAACAAAACAGGGCAAAGCCCGGCAGGAATGCTGACTTTTATGAAAAGGATTTCTACCCGCAACACAATGAGCGGCATTGAAGAAATCCCCTATTTTCGAACCCACCCGATAACCAGGGAGAGAATAAGCTTTTTTGAAGAAGCGGCAAAAAGGTTTCCGCTGACGGCCGCGGATCCCCTGCAAAATGAATTTGAGCGGGTAAAGGCCAAACTCTACGCTTATTTGAACACGCCGGCTGACACTTATAAAAAATATCCGGCAACGGACAAAAGCATTTCAGGACAATATGCGCGGGCAATTGCCGATTTTAAAGCTCTAAAGTTCAATCAGGCTTTGAGCGGTTTGGAAAAACTGAGCCAGAGCGAACCGGACAATCCCTATTTTTATGAACTAAAAGGGCAAATTTATTTGGAAACCGGCAAAATCAAACCGGCTGTCGCCGCCTACCGCAAGGCTCTGTCGCTGATGCCGACTTCCGCGCTGCTTCAAATCAGTACGGCGCAGGCCATTCTGGAAGACTCGCCCGATAAAAATGAAATTCAGGAAGCAATCAATCTGTTAAACAAAGCTAACATCTCCCGCCCGCTGGGATTCAGCTGGCTATTGCTGTCGCGGGCATACGGAATGGCCGGCAACGAGGCTGCGGCAAATTATGCGGCGGCAGAGCACTCTTTGCGCATCGGTGCACAAGATATTGCCGAACGACAGGCCGAACAAGCAAAAAATAACGCCAAAGACGCCAAACTCAGGTTAAAAATCGATGATTTGCTGGTGCGAATCAAAAACCTCAAACAAAAACTTTAATTTTGTCCAAATTTGTATTGCAGAAAAGAGACATTTAAGCTATACTTTAGCTAGAGAGAACATCCGGACAGAGTTTGGCAATGAAAAATTACAGTTACGAAGAAAAGATACAAAAAGCGGAACAAAAGAGCAACCAAGCCGAGCAGGCCGCGCTTGAGCGGGGTGACAGCAAAGCATTCAGCATTACCGCAGGTATTCTCGCCTATAAAAAGGCGGTTAAAGAATACACCCTCAAACACATTGGCAAAGTTGACCTGAATGAATGCCAACCCTCTGACCTTCTCACGTTTATTGAAGACATCAATAAAAATGTGAGCGTTCCTCATTTTACCGGCACGGATACCAACAAGGAAACCCTGCGCCTGGTGAATGACGGTATTCAAAAGGTTGCCGCTTATTTGCAAAACAAAAAGGCCTCCGGCTACGGAGTTGAAGAAATCAAAGCCCTGAAAACAATTGTCAAAATTGCAGGGCAGATACATGAAAATAGCGGCGGAAACAAAAAAGACATCCAACAGCTGACGGGAATTGTAACAAGTCTGGAACGCGACATTGCCGCTTTAGAAGCTGAAACCCAAAAGAAACAGAAAGACACGACCTTAGAAAGCACCAAGAAAGAAGAAGCGAAAAATCCTCAGGATGAAATCGGTTTGGAGGACATCAGGCTGGTGCAGGAATATGCAAAAGCCAACAAAATTAAATATGATTTTTCAATTTTGAAAGACTTGCTTCCTCAGGCAAAAGCATGGGCGGAAGAACGTACCAAGAAAGAAGAAGCGCAAGATTTGCAAACCAAAACAGAAAAGAAACATGAGCGCCGCGCTTTCAAGCAAGAAGTGTTGAACAGACCCGAGAAGCAAGAAACGCCAAAGGCAAACGAGACAGCGCATCCTGCTCAGGCAGAAGAGGTTATTACCGTCAACCGAATAATAACATCTTATGTTACCGAAAGTTTAGACAATAAGCTTGACGCCCTGATGCAACGGGACGACTGGAAACGCGAAGAAAAAGAGCTTGCCGTTAACGGACTGAAACGTGCTCATGCTTCGGCAATGTTGAAGCACCCGGGTTTTCGGCTTAATCAAATTGACAACAGTGACCTGCTGAAACTGGGAAACAATTTCGGCCTCGGCCGGGCATGGTCTTCTGCTCCGGGAATTGAACCGCCGGAGATGAATCACAATCTCTATGACACTCAGCGCAATCAGCTTTTAGCCGAATGTCTCGGACGTCTGGCCAAAGTCAACGATGCAAAAACGCCGGAAGAGCTGAACAGCATAAACAACATTTGCGAAATGTTGGAAAGACTACCGAAAAACTCGCTGACGGCAGACCAGCATAATGCAATTGCCGCCGGACGAACGGCTTTGAACTTGATGCAGCAGTCTCAAGCTTCCGCCGAACGGGAAGAAAACAATCAGGCTGCGGCAGAAACGGAAACGCCGGCAGAAAACATAGTTTTTGAAAATATGACGGAAGAAGAAGCTGCCCGTTTTGCCGAACAACACGACGGGAACCGCCAACAGCAAGAGGCAGCCGACACAAGTTCCGGTTCCGATGAGCATATTGACACGCAGCCGATGCGGGAAGACAATCAAACAACGACAGAAAACGAGCCGGTTACAATCAGCCAACGCGAGCTTACCCGTGCCGAGAAACTGGCTATTGAACTGGGCAACTGCTGCGAAAAACATAACATTATCTGCAAAGCTGACGAAACCGAGCCCAAACAATACAATTTGTATGACAGTCAACAGAATGCGGACAACAATATCGTAAACGGCAAAGTAACCATTTCAGGCGCTAACAGCGTCGATGTCGACAGCGAAGAATTTAAACATTTCGTTTTGGTTGCCAAAAGCGCCAGAGCAGCCGGCTACAAAGCTCTGAGCATCGGTCCGCTGGACTTAAACAATGCAGAAGACCGCAAATTCGCCGCCAATATGGTGCTGGCGGCGGCAGTAGAAGGAATTCCGCTGCGAGACGCTCCGGACTTGAAACTGCTTGAAGACGTGAATCCGAAAATAAAACTGCTGAGAGAAAAACGCGAAATGGCCGCTGAAGTCTCCGCTGCCAGAAAAGCGCTGTTGCAGGCTCAAAATTCGGGGGAACAGCAAAAAATCATCGAAGCGGAAATCTCTTTTCAATCCGCAATGGAAAAAGCCCTTCAGCATAATATTGAACACGGGTCGATAGATGCTGAGAAAAGCAGTACGAAAGAAGAACGCCTTTCCCGCTTGAAGAAAATTATGGAAGACAAAAACAAGCCGAGAGAAACCGTTAACGAGAAAGGCGAAAAAACAACCGAAACCCAAGAAGCTTTTGAAAAAAGGACTTCAAACGTTTCCGTTGCGGCTTTGCGCAACTTAAAAATCGAAAACTTTAAATAGCGCGTCGTCTGACATTATCACGAAACCTAATCCCCCAATGACAAAGTCTTGAGGTTCAGTCTTGTGTACGCATTGCCGAGCAGTTTGTCAGATATCCGTTTCTCCGCACACGGAAGCATCAATCAGACCTTTTTTGTAAAAATGCATAAAAGTCACGGGTTTGATGTCTGTCGCCTTGTATACCATTTTACGGATTTTGGCCTGAATGTACTCTTTAATCTGCGGTGCCCGATAATTGAGCTTTACAACTTCCGAAGGAATAGACTTTAGCATTTCCGCCTTGATTTCCGAAGCGAGCGCGGCAAAATCCTTTTCATCCAGAATGTCGATTGAAGAAATCTGCAAATCTTCAACCTCCCAATTTTCCCCAAGGACGACACTGATATACAAACTGCAGTTAAAAGCTATGCGTTTACGGTTTTTGACGACCTGAGAGTTCAGACTGATAACCTGTTTGCGGTCAACGCCGAGTTCATCCGTCGGAACTTCGCCGATAATTTCGGCAGCGCCGTTCAGGATATTGACCACATCACCGTCCCGGGCGACAACAACCTGACGAACGCTTCCGCCCAGTTCCAAAGCGTAGCGTTTTTGCTTGCGAATGTCGCGCTTGTCGCCATGAACCGGAATCATAACGCGAGGACGCACCAGTTCCAGCATACGTTTGATGTCTTCCTTGCAGCCGTGTCCGGAAGTGTGAACCAGATATTCTTCAGAAGAAATAACGTCAACGCCGGCATCCCGCAGCTTTTCCTGCATTCGTTCTATTTTCTGTTCATTGCCGGGAATAATCTGTGAGGAAAAGATGATGGCATCCCCCTGTCCTAAACGGATATCCTTGTTTTCGCCATTGACGATACGCGTAAGGCCGCTGCGGTAATTTCCCTGCGAACCGGCACAGATATACAACATCTTGTCCAGCGGAATGTCTTTAGCCTGTTTGGCCTCGACTACCGGCGGCAAATCCGGCAGAAAACCGCATTCCTTGGCAATGCGCATATTTTCTATCAGGCTCATTCCTGCAATTACCGGGGTACGGCCGGCAGCGTGTGCCGCCAAAATCAAACTTTCCATCCGGGCAATGTTGGAAGCGAAACAAGTTGCCACCAAGGTGTTTTTGAACTTAGGCACCAACTGCATCAGGCTTTCGCGGATTTCACTTTCCGAAGGTTCCGCGTGGTCATGCGCCATATGAATTGAATCACCGACATAAAGTTCAACGCCCTGATTGCCGATTTCATCCAGGCGGGGATAGTCCGTCTTCATAAACCCGATGCCGCAATTGTCAAAGCGCCAATCGGTTGCGTGAAAAATATTGCCGTAGCGGGTTTTGATAAACAATGCGGCGTTTTCGGGCAATGAATGGACAACAGGCACATATTCAACGTCAAAACTGTCCAATTTTACCACCGGGCCGTCATTTACCGAATTTAACGGCACAACGCCCTCAAGATTATATTCCCTCAGCCGGGGTTTGATATGGCCGAGCGTAAAGTCCGTAGCATAAACGGGGCACTGCAGCCGGGGCCAGATATGGGCAATGGCACCAAAATGATCTTCATGCGAATGGGTAATGAACAAGGCCTCTATGTTTTCCCGATAATTTTCAAGAAACGAAGCGTCGGCGAGTCCCAATTCCATACCGGGAAAATCGTCATTCAGAAAATCGTAACCGGCGTCGACCACAATAATGCGGTTGTCTACAATATAGGCATACATATTCATACCGACTTTTTCCGCACCGCCGAGAGCGACAAAATGGATACCGGGCCGGTCAAAACCGGGAACGGGTTTAAATTCTTTTTGCATCGGCGCCGCTTCCCGGGGCCGGCTGATTTCCGGCAAGGCAAACAATTCCAACTGGGTTTCGGTGTTTTCACTCATAAATTTTTACTTTTCCTCTTTATAAAATACGTCTCCGGCATAAATTTTCGTCAGATGGCCGGCTTCCTCCAACAGCAGCAAGCCGTCGTCGTCAACACCCCTGAAAATGCCGCGTTTTACTTCTTTTTCCGTCGTCACCGTAATTTCGGTTCCGAGCCCCCGGGCGTTTTGCAGCCATAAGTCCCTGACGGCAACAAAGCCCTGATGCTCCCATAGTTCAAGAAAACCGTTTAACCGTTTAAGATAAGCTTTCAAAAAAGAAACACGATCGGTTTCGATGCCGGCCTCTTTCAGGCTCGTTGCCTGATAAAGCAAACCGGAGGCGGCGCCGGGAGCAGCAATAATATTTACTCCGATGCCGGCGATTATATACTCTCCTTCGCCTTTTTCAAGTAAAATCCCGGAAATTTTCGCGCCGTTTACCAAAACATCGTTAGGCCACTTCAACTTTACATCAGCCTGCGGCGCCATCTCCTTAATCGTCTGTTGCAAACTTAATGATATGACGAAGACAAACTGCCCCAACAATCTTATATCTAACGGGAGAGCATAAGTCGAAAACAAGTTTCCCTTCAAGCCTACCCAATTGCGTCCGCGGCGCCCCCTGCCCTTGTTCTGGGTTTCGGCCGTCACCACAAAACGTTTTGCCGGAGGCTCTGCGGTGAGCTCGCGCGCCTTGTCATTGGTGGAACCCAGTTCGTCAAAGTCAATCCATTCCCATCCTAAAATATCCGTCATTTCAGAAAATCCCATTCAATATCAGTTCGGCATCATGCAGCAGGTAGCCAGGATTGAGCGTTGAGATGATTACCAGCACCAAATTGACAAACAGGCAGATATAAATCGCCTTATCGGTACGGTCAAACGACTTTTTAAGCGGCTCAAAGTAAGCGGTTCGAATAACCTGAAGGTAGGCATTTGCCATAAACAGCATCGACACCAGCAAAACAACCACGTCTCCCCAGCGTTCTTCCACCACCAGATTGTTGATGACAGAAAGTCTTCCCAAAAAACCGAGCATCGGCGGAATGCCTGCCAGCGATACCATAAAAACGAGCAGTGCGGCAGAAAGATACGGTTTGGAAACCGACAATCCGTCAATGTCTGAGAGGCCGGTCAGATAGTCGCCCCGGCTCTTCAACCCCAGAAATACGGTATAAACTCCGGCCATTGCCAAAATATAAACCATCATATAAGCAAAGGCGCTCAAAACGCTGTTGTCATTGAAACTGACTATCGTAAACAAAAGAAAGCCGATATGATAAATGCTGCTGAACGCAAAAAGTTCACGCAGATTTTTTTCCCCGTTAGCCGAGAGGGCGCCGATAAACAGCGAAATCGAGGCAAAAATCAACAAAGCCGGTTTGATGAATTCTCCCGCCGTCCAGAAAATGTTTACCATAGAATTTATCAGACAGGCCAAATAGGCAAACGGCGGCACCAGAGTTATAAACCCGCACACAGGCAAAATCGCCACACTGACAATTCCGACAAACCAAGAATGAAACGGAGCCACGGCCAGCATAAAAAACAAGCTGCACATAATCATACCTACCGCCGCATAGGAAACCAGGGTCATCGGCCGGCCGGCGTTATAGTAATCGTAAATATCGGCAAAAGCAAAGCTTTGTACTTCCGTCCACAGCAAAACGGCTCCCCCCCACAAAAGCAGGCAAAACAGCGAAGCGAAAAAGAGATACAGGCGCGACATCTCGATAATCCGGTCTTCATCCCAATGAAGACGCAGCAAAGCATAATTTATGAGGCACAACAAAGGAACAACGCCGGCAACAAGCAGAAAATTTTGAGCGGAAATTAAAATTCCCAACAGCAGCAACGCCGTCATTCCCAAAGAATAAAACCGATAAGACGAGCGGTTTTTGTTCAGAAACCATTTGGACGACAAGTAAAACCAGGCAAAAGCTACCAGATAAATCACAACCTTAAACAATGTCGTATACGGCGTATTTTTCATCCAGCAGGGAAAAACGCTGAGATTGTAAAACACGACGGTGCCGAGCAATGCGGCCAGCAAAAAATACTTGCTGAGCGTAAAAAAAGTTTTTGCGGTTTTGCCGGCGCGATAACGGTTAACCAGGGCGGCCACCGCAAGGTATGACAGCAGGCTGATTTCCGGCATTAAAATAAACCAATTTTGCAGCATTGTCAGGCTCCTTTAGGCATCAACCACAAACCACAGAGGTTTGATAAACGACATTAACAGAATAAAAATTATAAACAGCATAAAAGCGAACATTGGTTTGGAAATGTCATCATCCTGATTTATCGGGCAGGACGGATTTTCGGTTTTGTGCTTGTAGAGTTCCTGCAACAGCGTTCCGCCGACCAGAGCCAGCGAAGCAATCAAAACCATACCCATCTTTATATTTGATGCCAGCAACCGGGACAATATCAAAAAATTATTCAGGAAAACGGCTGACAACGGCATACCGATAGCCGCTATGGTCAGATAGGAATAGGCAAAAGACAGTCTGCGGACTCTACATAATGCGCCGGTGGAGGAAACGTCGTAGGCTTCTTCTTTGCGGGCAATATGGTTTGCCAGCACCTCCAGCGTGGCGACAATAAGGATAAAGCTGAACAACGAGAAGCCAATATTCAACAAAATCAATTTATCGTGCATAAAGACACCCAGCAGATACATAATATAATATACCGTGATATATGAAAAAACCTTATATTGGGAATCCTTATTGATAAAACCTATCAAAGCGATAAAGAGCATTGTGACCACGCCGATGACGTTAATCCAGGTCAGATAATATTCTACCGGCTGAGGAATTGAATCCGGAAGAAAACGGAGGAAACCGTAAATTCCGGTCAGCGGCATCAAAACCGTAATAATGAAAGCCAGCGGATTACGGATACCGGCATTAATCGAAGATATCCAATAATGAAACGGCCAAATCGGTATCCGCGAAAGAAACGACAGAAATACCGCCGCCCAGATATAATAAGCAACCTGAGGCGCTATTTTCAAATGACGCAACTGTTCGAGAGTGAGTGCGCCATGATAATGGTAAATCAGCATAATGGCGCTGAACAACAGCATCGCCCCCAAAAAGTTATACAGGAAAAAACGATAAATCAGCCCCTGCTTTTTTACCGCACCGAACATACCCGTAATCATAAACAAAGGCAGCAACATACCTTCAAAAAAGATATAGAAGGAGAAGATGTCGGCAGCAACAAAAAAGCCGGTCGACATACTTAAAAACAACAGGGTAAAGACCATTAACGACTTTTGTTTATAGGTATCGCGCCGTACTCCGGACAAGCCAATCAGAACCGCAAGATGCACCGCCAAAATCAAAAGCAGGGAAAAGGTGTCTATTCCCAAAAGAATATCAATGTGCGGCGTTGCCAGCCATTGGAAATGTTCCTGCAGCTGGAGCACGGGACTGTCTTCGTCAATAATCATAAATATTCGCCAAATCAAAATGATATTGGCCAAAATTGAAAAGACACAGACATTAAAAGCGTTGCGCCCGACGTTTTCTTCATCATCTTTGGCCGTCAGCACAAACAAAAGCCCAAAAAACGGAATGGCAACAATCAGAGACAAAAGAGCAAAAGGACTATTCATACCAGTAATATCCTATCGTTAAAATGACAATGGCCAACCCCAGCATTACCATCAGCAAATAATTCAGCCAGAGGGCTGATTGAATACGGTGCAGCCCTCCGACAAAAAAGCGGGTCGTCTGAGATATTGAACCTATTATGGTGCGCTCAATGACCACAAAATCAACGGCAATCCAGAGAATTCGGCCCAACAGGCGCAGCGGCGTCAACAACAGGTAATGATACAAAAGCTCCCAGACATCCATATCCTGTACGGTTTCATTGTCGGCCCAACGATTGAAAAAACGCGTTATGCCGAGGAGCATAAGGAGGACAAAGCAGCCGAAAGCGGCGATTTCTACAATCGTTTGACCATTCCGGAGCAGATATGCCACGGCAATGCAGCCGCAGCCCAGCGGCAGCCAATAAAAGGCTCCGACGTTCTGAAGCAAGGCGGCGACACGTTCGTCGGCATTTTCTTCTCCCCAAAAGATATCTCGAAAAATATGAGCCAACGCCACAAGCACCAGCGAGCCGTAA
>UMHY01043446.1_pt1 | contig 11983 bp, 10 predicted proteins | sample 1965661 | NCBI WGS metagenome assembly UMHY01 (sample SAMEA4836112, study PRJEB28245) | human gut metagenome | biome: gut microbiome; material: fecal sample | place: Denmark | collected 2008
GATAGAGTCCGTATAATGGTGTAAATTCAATAATTCAAAAGAGCCAATGGCTCAGCCCTCAGGTATAATGAGAATCGCGACATTCAACATAGTACCGAAAGGAGAACCAATGGCTCAACTCAATATTACATTGAATCAGGACGAAATTCTACAATTACTTTCTGCCGACCGGGAGGATGCTTTCCGAACTCTCCTTCAGGAAAGCCTGAATTCGGTTCTTAAAGCCGAATCCCAGGAACAGCTCCAGGCAGCGCCATATGAGCGATCAGTTGGTCGTACAGACTCGAGAAACGGTTTCCGGACCAGAGATCTAAAGACACGGATCGGAACGATAACTTTAAATGTACCAAGGCACAGGAATCAGCCATTCCATACGATGGTCTTTGAGAATTACTCCCGCAGCGAGGCTGCTCTGGTCACGACCATGGCGGAGATGGTCGTGAGCGGTGTGTCTACCCGGAAAGTTGCAAGGGTCGTAGAAACGCTCTGTGGCACATCGGTCTCTAAATCCGCTGTTTCCGATGTCTGCAAGGATCTCGATAAGGAGGTCGAGGTATTCCGAAATCGGCCGATCGAAGGTAATTACCCGTTCCTCACAGTCGATGCTACATATTTCAAGGTACGTGAGAACGGCCGGGTTGTATCGAAAGCGCTGATGATTGCCTATGGTACCGGTGACGATGGAAGGCGCGAAATCCTTGGCTTCTCGGCCTACCGGAATGAGTCCCGTGAGACATGGAAAGACTTCCTGACCGGGCTGAAAAAGCGCGGTCTGTGCGGTCTCATGATGATCACTTCCGATGCTCACGATGGCATCATCAATGCCGCCAGAGAGGTGTTTCCGGACGTTCCATGGCAGCGATGTCAGTTCCATTTTTCAAAGAACATCGCTGACAAAGCTCCGAAGAAAGAACAGGCTGGTCTGCGTGCTGAACTACAGGAAATGTTCCACTGCAAAAAGCTCGAGGATGCCAGACAAAAACGGGATCAGATCCTCGCCGATTATCAAGAATCCGCCTCATCAGCAATGAAATGTCTCGATGAAGGCTTCGAGAGCGCTATGACCGTTATGACGCTCCCAGAAGGGATGCGTCGCTTCTTCCGGACATCCAACCATATCGAGCGGCTGAACCGGGAACTGAAGCGGCGTTCCGGCGTCATCGGAATATTCCCCAATGAGGCTTCGCTGATCCGGCTGATGGGATCTGTCCTGATCGAACAGAACAGCATCAGCCAAGCCAGAAAGGCCATCTTCAGTAAGGAATCCTATCAGAGGCTACTGAAATCGGATGTTCGAAATCACCTGCATCTGATTGCAGAAGAACAAGCTGCTCTTCTGGCAGCATAGTTATCAACACTTATACCTGAAGGCAATTTACACACAAATTTGGACTTGACTGATGATATCACAAAAGAGGTTAATGAGTGGTATCAGTCGGTAAAATAAGAGCTGCCTGATCGAAAAGATCCGAAAAGTCAAAAATAAAAAGCAGGGAGTTGTCAAAACATGGCGATTCCCTGCCTTTGCATCTCACAATGGTTTGCGTCAGCAGAAAAATCTGATAAAATAGGGGCAGAAAATGAGAGGGGAAGCATATGAAAAGAGTACGTTCAATTTTTGGAATTTTTACCGTTTTTCTGTTGATCATTCTTGCCAGCTTTCTGCTTCTGTCCTGGCAGAGCACGGCAAATTTGAAAGCATCTTTGATTCAGACGGCACAGCTTCAGACAAAATATGCAGCAACGCTTCTGGAACAAAAGAGGAAAGAGATTGAAATTGAAGCAGATGGTATTTTATATGGAGAAAATATGCAGAATCTCTATGCGGCAATTGAAAACAACGATGTTTATGAATATGTACAGCAAATTAATAAAATGAAAAGCTTTTTTCAGGAACGTCAGGGAAGAACGGTCGGAATGAGTGGTATGACGCTGTACTGGCCGAAATCCGGGCGGGAGATCAGCACGCTGCGGCAGGGATATTTTGAGGATTCTTTCTGGGAAAACAATAAGGAAAGTCAGTGGAAATCAGCCAATAAACAGGAAATTTTTTATATGCGAAGACGAACTGTGGAATGGATGGGAGAAGATCAGGAGGTCTGGCTGGTGCTCCGAATGGATCAGGATTTTCTGTATGAAATCAAGGAGATGGCTGCGGGAATGGACCAGGGAGGCAGTATTTTAATGTTTGGTGGAGAAAGCAATGTGCTTTCGCAGAAATCTGTGGAGCAGAATATTGCAGGAATCATACGACAGAGTAATGAAAAAGTCTGCGAGGTGCGTGTGGGAAAACAGAAATATCAGATTGTGCGTTCAGATGAAACAAAAAATGGAATGCAGCTGGTTTCCTATTATCCGACAAGGCAGATGATGCGGCAGGTGCGGAATATTATGACGATCTCAGGCATTATGCTCGGGGCAATTCTGATTTTTGGAATGATTTACAGTTCTCTGTTTGTAAAAAATATTTTGATGCAGATGAATCTGCTGACTGAAAAACTGAAACAGGTGGAAGTGGGAGATTTGACCGTGCAGATTTACAAAATGCCGAAAAATGAATTCGCCTATGTATTTCGTCAATTTAACCATATGGTGCGCCGCACGCATGAATTGCTGGAGGCAACGGTAAAAGAACAGGAACTTCGAAACGAAGCAGAAATGCGGCAGTTGCAGCTTCAGATCAACCCGCATTTTCTGTACAACAGCCTTTCCTTCATTGTCACCGCGGCGGACAATCCCGATGCCGTGACAGAGATGGCAGTGCATCTGTCGCAGTATTACCGTTATTGTACACGGAAAAAGTCAATTACGACGATTCAGGAGGAAATTGACTATGCGCGGTCGTATCTGGAAATCATGGCGATGCGAAAAAACATCGAGTATGAAATAGAATCCGATCCAGAACTTGCTGCATGTAAAATTCCACCGCTGATTCTGCAGCCGATCATCGAAAATGCAATTGAGCATGCGATCGAGGAGCGGGAAAATGCAAAGCATATTTATGTAAAGGTGTATCAAAAAGTAAAAGACGAAATTTGTTTCGAAATATCAGACGACGGGAATGGACTGACAGAGGAACAGATTGCGGCACTGAAAGAACGGCTGGCAAGGAAAAACCGCGATGAAAAAGAGGGTGTCGGCCTCTGGAATGTAAATCAGCGGCTTGTCAATTATTATGGGGAACAGAGCAGCCTGCAGTTTGGAGGAAGTATTTGGAAGGGATTGTGCGTTTTCTTTGTGATTGACGGGAAAGAAAGACTGTAAAGAGGCTGTGAGAATCTGGAGTTTTTGCGGAGAAAAAAACAAAAGGTTCCGGAGCACAGAGAAAAAGATGGGGGAATTACCTATGAAAGTATTGTTGGTGGACGATGAGTCCTATATGACCGAGTATCTCAAAAAACTGGTGGACTGGAAAAGCTATGGCTTCGAAGAAGTACTGACGGCGTCGGGCGGCTCTATTGCGCGCGATCTGATTGAGCAGAAAAAGCCGGAACTTCTGGTGACAGATATCCGCATGCCGCGCGTGTCAGGGCTGGATCTGGTGAAGTATATTGACGAGAAAAATTATCCGACGAAAACAATTATTCTGTCCGGCTACAGTGAATTTGAATATGCTCAGCAGGCGCTCCGCTATGGAGTGACAGAATACCTCGTAAAGCCTATCCTGAAAAAGGATTTCCAGATATCACTGGAACATGTGATGGAAAAATTTTTCGAAAAAGAAGAAAGTTTTCCAGACGACGGTATTTCGGCCGTGAAAAAGTATATCGCAGAGCATGTGGGCGAAGATCTCTCACTGGAAATTTTAGGAGAAGTGGCGCATCTGCATCCGGCGTATCTGTCAAAAACATTTAAAGAAGAGACAGGGAAAAATCTTTCCGCGTATATTACGGATGTGAAGATGGAAAAAGCGGCAGAACTGCTCAGCGGAACAGATCGATGGGTACATGAAATCATGGAAAGCGTAGGATATCAGAAGAGCCAGTATTTTTCAAAAATTTTTAAAGAAAAATATGGCGTGACGCCGAATGAGTACCGGCGGACGCACAGAGGATAACAGAATGAAAGAAAAAATATCTTTATTTTTTTACCGTACGACGGAGAGAAATATGGTTCCCTGCAATGCCGTTGAGCTGACCGAATTCGAAACGGTGGGACCTGAAATATCGAATTTCGTTTTTCGCGGCGGAAAAATTCACGGTACGATTTGTATGAAAAACTGCAGAAATATCCAGTTTACAGATGCAAAAGAAAAGGAGAGATAAGATGTTTAAAAACGGAACCTTATGGAATGATATTGATGGAAACCCGATTCACGCGCACGGAGGATGGATGCTTTCATACGGCGGCTATTTTTACTGGTACGGTGAGGACCGGAGAGAGAATTATTATGTGAGCTGCTACCGTTCGAAAGACCTGCGGAACTGGGAATTTCGGAACCACATTCTGACGACGGAATCGAAAATGGAGCCGTACCGCGTGCGAACGAAACTGCAGCTTATAAGCGAGACTGGCGGAAAAGTAAATCTGGAGCGGCCGAAGGTGCTCTACAACAAAAAGATGGAGAAATTTGTATTATGGGTACATTTTGAAAACGGAAAAGATTACACAGACGCTGCCATCGGAATCGCAGAGTGCGACACACCGGACGGAGATTTTGTATACCATGGTCACTTCAATCCATATGGCTATATGTCGCGAGACTGCACACTGTTCCAGGAAGAGGACGGCACCGCGTACTTCATTTCCGCAGCACGCGATAACGCGGATCTCCACGTATACCGCCTAAGTGAGGACTATTTAAACGTCGAAAAACTCGTCCACCGTCTATGGCAGGGCGAATACCGCGAGGCACCGTCAGTCATCAAAAGCGAAGAAAAATACTACATGATCACCTCCTTCTGCACCGGCTGGGCGCCGAACCAGGGAAAATACGCCGTAGCAGACAGTATGGAAGGCGACTGGGGCATGTTGAAAAAAATTGGCGACGAAACTACCTACCAGAGCCAGGCAGCATTTCTGCTGAACTTAAACGGACAGCTCCTCTACATCGGAGACCGCTGGAATGCGGAAAATTACTTCGAATCGGGGTATGTGGCATATCCACTGAAGGTGGAAAACGGGGAACTGGTGATGGAATATTGTGAGGAAACTGATTTAGGAAAATATCTGTAGGAATACAGGAAAGACAGGTTGCATGGGCGCATGGAATTTCTACCAATCCAATCGTTTACCACGGAATGCGTTTTCTGCCGGAGGATTTCTGACCGTCAGAGGAAGGGGATGAAATCCAGACATGAAAGAGCTGCATTATTCGGTTTTTTCCGCAACTGCAGCGAAACCCTGATTTCATCGGATGTAAATCGGGAAGGATATGCCTACCGTGCGATTGAATCGGCAAAAATTGACGGAGCAGGAGAATATACCATTTTCTTTAAAATGGTTCTTCCATTGTCCAAACCGGTTATTTCTGCACTGGGTATTTTTACCGCAGTCGGAACATGGAACGATTATACCCAGACGTTGTATTATACAAAGTCTGCAGATATTCAGACACTGTCGTATTATATGCTCTCGATTACCAAGGCAAGTGCTTCTGCAGCATCTCTTGGGGAGACCATGAGTGCCGGCGCATCGAGTGTCCTGACAACCATGTCAAATTCTGCGGCAAACTACAAAACCATTGAGCTTGCCTGCATGGTTCTGTCAGCATTGCCACTGATTATTGTGTATCCGTTTGCACAGAAATTCTTCGAAAAAGGTGTGATGGTCGGAAGCGTAAAAGGCTGATCGACTGGTCTGTGATCATTTGAAAAGCCCGCTTGGTTGCCGCTGTATCTGTGGTATGCCAGCGGGATTCTTTTTTTCGGCGGTCAGCGATTCGAAGTCCGTGCCTGCACGCGAACTTGCGGAACGTTGCCATAGGTGCTGAAAAATTGACAAAAACAGATGAAAATATTCCATACCCAAAAGAGAGTGAAACTTTTAAAATAGAAACAAACAGAAGAGTTTGGATGACAGTTTTCCGGAAATCCATAAATCAGAAGGAATTTTGAACGTGAAAGGGAGAAACAAAACAATGAACATAAAAGCAGAGCAGAAACAAAAAGTCACATTACCATCCCCGTTATTCCGGGATCCGATTTACGACTGCCCAACCGATCCGACGGTCATCTGGAATGAAAAAGAAGAACAGTGGTACCTGCTTTACACCCAGCGCCGTGCCACGGATGTTCCGATCGGTGTGTCCTGGGTGCATGGAACAGCCCTTGGCGTTGCAACAAGCCGGGATGGCACAAAATGGCTGTACCGCGGAACACTTGAGGGACTTGATATTGAGCCGGGACACAATACGTTCTGGGCACCGGAGATCATCGAGGCAGAGGGTTTGTATCACATGTATGTCTCCTACATCACCGGCATTCCAAACGATTGGGAGTATCCGAGATGGATGCTGCATTATACTTCGACAAACCTCTGGGACTGGAGATTTGAAGGACGGGTTGATCTCGATTCCGAGCGCGTGATTGATGCCTGCGTTTATGAAATTGCACCGCATACATACAAGATGTGGTACAAGGACGAGGACAAGGAAAGCAGGACATACGCAGCAGTCAGCTACGATTTGTATCATTGGGATGCAGTTGGAGAAGAGGTTGCGGACTGCGGTCAGGAAGGACCGAATGTGTTTGAACTCGGCGGAAAAATCTGGATGATTTCGGATTTCTGGAACGGGCTTGCAGTTTATACATCGGAAGATTATACGCACTGGACACGGTGTGAGGATATTTTACGGGAATCCGGCACAAGAGCGATGGACACCGGAATGGGACATCACGCGGATGTTCTCGTGAAGGATGGAAGAGCGTTTATCTTTTATTTCTGTCATCCGTATGCCGGTGAAAATGAAGGCGACTTTACAGACGAAGGGAAAGCACGTTTTACGGAGCGCGATCGAAATAAAGCGGTTGTACAGGTGGCGGAACTGAAAGTAGAAGGAGAAAATCTTGTCTGCGACCGCAATGCAGCAGTAACATGGGAGATGTGAGAAAAATTTTAAATACCTTAAAAGAGTGGACAGAATCTTAAAATTTCGGTGTAGAAAAAAAGTACGCGGGTTCTAAAATGAAGGTAAAACAATGTAGCGATGACAGTTCAGGCAGTAGTAAAACACTTGCTGCCTGGCTGCGTGAAAAGTGATTCAGATATAGAAAATTAACCGGAAAGAGAGGGACGGAAAAATGAGTTTTTGTATTGGGAAAGACAGACTGACAAACGGCGCAAAAATTCTGGAGACAAACGACAGAGGTGCGCTGCTGGAGCTGGACAAAGAGGGAGCCGGCATTTTGATCCCGGAGTTCCTTTCCAGAAAAGAACGATATTTTATATTTAAAGTAAAAGTACTGGAGGAACATAGTGTTTCCATGAATCTTCTCATTTACGGAGAGGATCCGGCGGAGCCGGTCATGAACATCCGATTTGGTATTCTGCCGAAGTTGGAAACACAGATGTGCATTGACCGTACATGGTTTGAAGGCAACGTTCTGTTCCCGGAAAACCTGGCGGGCGATTTAAAAATTGTGTGTCACGGACGAAGAATTGCGCAGGAAGAGATCACCAGAGTAGAACTTTCTTCTTTGCAGGCGTTTCATAATCAGAAGATTGTGTTGACAGATCTGGACTTCGTAAAAGAAGCGCCGGAGGTGAATCTGACGGATGAAAAGCTGGTAGATGCCTTCGGACAGAACAAGCGGAAAGAATGGAAAGAAAAAATTCATTCGGAAGAGGAATTAAAAGAGAAAATGAATTGCCAGCTTGCGGAACAGGGAAAACCGTTCCCGTTTGCGGACTGGTCAAAATACGGTGGTTGGACGCGCAAAAAACTGACGGAGGGAACCGGTTTCTTTTCAAGGATCAAAGAAGACAACGGCAAGTGGTGGCTGGTTGATCCGCTTGGCTATGCATTCTTAAGCATTGGTCCGGACTGTGTCGGCCCTGAAATTGACTGTCGGATCGATGGTCTGGAAAAAAATCTCGACTGGCTGCCGTCCGAAGACGATAGTGACTACGGAGTGTTTTTTCAATCCCAGCATGTGATCCCCGGAAGAAGACGGAATTTTAAGAGCTTTTCGTATTCTAAAGCAAATCTGTACCGCGTCTGGGGAGAAAAATGGAAAGAAAACTGGCGACCAATGATTGTTGGACAGCTGAAAGCCCACGGAATGAATACCCTTGGCAACTGGAGTAGCGATGAGCTGTTCGGAACAACGGAAATTCCTTATGTAACATCACTTCCGGAATTTCCAACAACAAAGCAGAACATTTTCCGTGATTTCCCGGATGTGTTCAATGAGGAATACGAAGAGACGGCAAAGAAAAATGCACAGGAATTAGCACCGCGTGCCAACGATCCGTGGATGATCGGTTATTTCCTGCGGAATGAGCCGAGCTGGGCATTCGTTGACAATCTGGTACTGGCAGATGAGACTCTGTACAATCCGGCGCGCACCAGCTGCAAAGAAAAGCTGATTGCGCGGATGGAAGAAAAATACCAGTCCATCGATGCTTTAAACAAGGCATGGAACACCGATTTTGTAAGCTTCGCCGATCTGTACCGCCCGCAGAAAGAGATTTCCAAACGGTCTGATGCGGCAAAAGAAGATATGCGGGCATTTTCAAGAGACATGCTGCGGCGCTATGTGGAAATTCCGGCCCGTGCCTGCAGAGCAGTCGATCAAAACCATATGATCCTCGGTATGCGCTGGGCCTGGATTTCTGATCCGGATCTCGTAGAAGGATGGGAGAATTTCGATGTCTTTTCGATCAATTGCTACGCGGTTGACCCGACGAGCGCGATTCAGAACATTGTAGACCTTGGTGTGGATCTGCCGGTGATGATCGGAGAGTTCCATTTTGGAGCGCTCGACGCAGGACTTCCGGCAACTGGTCTGGAAGGCGTACTTTCACAGAGAGATCGTGGAATTGCCTACCGCCATTACTGTGAAAAAGCTGCGGCTCATCCAAACGGTGTCGGCTGTCATTATTTTCAGTGCTATGATCAGTTTGTGCTGGGACGTTTTGACGGAGAAAACTATAACATCGGCCTGTTTGACATCTGCTCACAGCCATACCCGGATATGATGGAACAGATTAAGCTATGCAGCAGCGAAATCTACGAAGTCGCAGACGGACAGAAGGAGCCATGCGAAGAAAAAGCAGATTCAATTCCGATGATTGCATATTAAAAAAGAGAAAAGAAATACAAGGAAATAAGAGTAAGAAAAAGCAAGGAGTGATGTGCTATGAAAAACATGAACATTTATTTAAATACACCAGAAGATGCTATCAATTTTGTTTCCACTGTGTCGAAAGTACCGTACGAGGCAGATTTATCTTATGGACACTGTATGGTAGATGCGAAATCTATTTTAGGAGTGCTTGGCATGGCAGTTCGTAAAAAGGCAAAGCTGACTATTTACGGAGAAAAAAATATGGATGAAGTAGCGAAAGAGCTGAAGAGGTATGCGGCTTAAAATAAGTAGCAGAGTATTGTTTTTGTGCTTACTGTGTATAAATGACTGAAATCATGCGCAAAGAAAGCGCAATTCCCTTAATTCATAGAAATTCTCTTTTTGAATTTGTCTTGGAAAGGGCTTTGAGTGCAGTTATTAGCGCGACAACTTGTACAGATGTTGATTCCGTTGTCGAAGCCGGCACTTGCAGCAGTTACCCTTTTTTGTATTGTGAATCACTGGAATAGCTTTTTTGACGGAATGATTTTGATTGATACGCCGGAAAAATTTCCACTGCAGACCTATATTTAGTCGCTGGTTATTTGTATTTCCGATATGTCTCAATCAGGACTGTCTACAGAACAGCTGGCAGGGAGAATGTCATAAAGAACCTTCAATGGATCCAAAATAGTTATTTCTACCGCTCCGATTTTAATCATTTATCCATTTTTGCAGAGATACTTTGTGTCAGAAATCACCTTGGGATCTGTAAAGGAATGAGCAACAGAAAGTTTGAAACCGTAGGACGATCATTTTGAAGTGTGGAGGAACAGGAGTATGAACAGAAAGTGGACAGAACAAGAGATATGGAGTTGGTTCCGTGAGCATGAGTGGATTTCCGGATTCAATTTTGTGCCAAGTACACCGGCAGGCGGCGTTTATGCACTGCTGCAGGAGTATGATCATAAAAATGCGTTTCAGGAGGCAGCAAAAGAAATTTCATTAGCGGCTTCACTTGGATTAAACAGTGTGCGCCTGTTTTTGCCGTTTGAATTATGGAGACAGCAGCACGATAGTTTTATGAAAAATCTGGAGGAGTTTATTTCACTGCTGGATTTTTATCATATGACAATCATGCCGGTTTTATTCAATGATTGTACCGTTGCAAAACAATTTTACAAAGAACCAGTTCCGGGACCACAACCGGAACCTGTGGAGGGCTTTTTTTGGGGGAACCAGTGATAATTCTTTTGACGAAGAAACACAGACAGGGATCACGGTAGGTTATAGTATTACAGATGATGAAGAGATGACACCTGAAATTGAGAAATATGTAAGAGAACTGGCAAAACGTTATGGTCAGGATGACAGGGTTATCATTTGGAATATCTGGAATGAACTGGGAAATTCAGGAAGAGGAGAAAAATCACTTCCGATGGCTAAAAAAGTAATAGGATGGTTAAGGGAGGAAGACGTAAAGCAACCATTGACAATAGAAATGTGGGGAGCGCAGGTAAAGGGAAACTATTATGAATGGCTAAACAACCCATGTTTTCATGGTGAGGTGGATCGGGAAAACATAGAACTCTCGGACATTATTACATTTCATTTTTATGGTGATTATACGCATGCACGAAGAATGGTAAAGTTTTTGAAACAGTTTAATCGTCCGCTGATTAATACAGAATGGATGCATCGCCCATTTCAAAGTCTGATTCAGACGCACCTGCCGCTATGGAAAAGAGAAAAAATAGGAAGTTATTTTTTCGGTTTGGTAAATGGAAAGACACAATTTCATATTGCATGGGATTTTATTAAAGAATATCCGTCTGTAGATACTTCCGTATGGATGCATGATTTGTATCATGCAGATTTTACTCCGTATGATCAGGAGGAGTTGGATATACTAAAGAAGTGTAATGAAGATAAGAATATCTGGAAATAAGGAACTAGGAGAAACAAAAATATTGACGAAAAGAAAGAGATTTGATAAACTGGAAAAATAAAAGGGAGTAGCTAGCCAACCGTGTTCACTTCTTCGTCAGTACAGCTATTGATATTCAATAACTCGGAAAGTGATTAAATAGCGAGACTTTTACTGTAGATGCAGTAGGAGTCTCTTTTTTATGCCTATAACACCTGCTGCAAAGAATGCAAAAGAAAGAGAGGAAGATACGTATGATGTTACAGGCAGGGATTTTGATAGTGGGTTTCCTTTTTCTGGTAAAAGGAGCAGACTGGTTTGTGGAAGGGTCTGCAAGCATAGCAAGAAAGTTTGGAATTCCCCAGCTGATTATCGGACTTACCATTGTTGCAATGGGAACGAGTATGCCGGAGGCTGCTGTGAGTATTACTGCAGCGATGCAGCAGAACGCAGGAATTACGATAGGAAATGTGGTTGGAAGTAATATCTTGAATATTTTTATTATTCTCGGACTTACGGCATTGATAACAAATGTGGCAATACAAAGGTCTACCTTGTTTTATGAAATACCGTTTATGATGTTTGTTACGGTAGTTTTAATGATATGCGGAATGACAGGAGGAAAAGTAACGTTTGCCGAGGGCATAGTCTTATGGGTACTGTTTCTTGTATATCTTGGCTATTTGTTTGTAATGTCAAAAAAAGGGGAAAATCCGGAAGAGGAGGAAGCGAAAAATTATCCTGTCTGGAAATGTCTTCTTTTAATGGTGGCAGGCGGCGTCTTGGTTGTAAAAGGAAGTGATTTTGCCGTCAGCGGGGCAACCGA
>UMHY01026087.1_pt1 | contig 11980 bp, 8 predicted proteins | sample 1965661 | NCBI WGS metagenome assembly UMHY01 (sample SAMEA4836112, study PRJEB28245) | human gut metagenome | biome: gut microbiome; material: fecal sample | place: Denmark | collected 2008
CGAGGCGGGGTTGGCTTTCTTTTTTTGCGGCGAAGCCGCCACCACAACCCTGAACCCTCTGAACCTGTAGAACCCGCTGAACCCTTTGACTCTATTAAAGGAGAATGTATCCCATGCTTCATCTGGCTTTTCTTTCATTCATCCGCCGTCCGCTCACACGGCTGATCCTGCTCTTTCTGATCGCACTCGCCTGTGCGCTGCCTGTATTTCTGTTGCAGACGGCGGGCGGGCTCTATGATGGCATCAATCGTGCGGTTTCTCCGTTTCCGATCCTTGTCGGAGCGAAGGGTTCCTCGTACCAGCTGGTGCTGAATACGGTATTCCTTCGGGACAAGCCGATCGGAAATATCACCCATGACGATGTGGAGAAGCTCGCTTCCGATCCGCACACGGAGGCGGTGTATCCGCTCGCCTTCGGGGATAATTACCGGGGCTTTCGCATCGCCGGGACGAACGCAGATATTTTTGATTTTCGCCCGGATAAGAAGAAGGGCCCATGGCTTTCCATCGCTGAAGGACGATGCTTTGCGGAGGAAGGGGATGTCGTCATCGGGAGCGAGACGGCGCGTCTCACCGGACTTCGCATAGGGGATACCTTCCACTCGGTGCATGGAGCGAGTGCGAAAGGAAGAGCGCATAATCATACCTTGAAGGTGGTCGGGATCCTTGCTCCTGTGAAGGGGCCGTATGACACGGCGATTTTGACGGATATCAGAGACGTGTGGGAAGCGCATGGCACGGCCGCCGAAGCGCAAAAGGAAGTGACGGCGCTTCTCGTCGTACCGAAAGGCTACAAGGAAGCGATGCAGCTTCTTTCTTTGTACCAGCGGCAGAAGGATGTGCAGATGCTCTTCCCGTCGCAGACCATCGTCTCTCTCTATGCGATGGTGGGGCAGACGAAGGATTTCTGGGGGATCTTGACTGCCTGTCTTCTGGCGGTCTCCATCCTTATCACACTTTTGGCGATGTACTGGAGCACGCTCGGCCGGCTCTCGGAGCTTGCGCTCCTGCGCGCACTGGGGGTAGGGAAGGGGGACATTCGCCGGCTGCTGCTCTCGGAGGCGGCGATACTCCTTCTCGCCGCTTCCTTCACCGGCTGGCTTCTGGGTTATGGCGGAGGCGCTCTCACTGCGAAGCTCATCGCGTCTCATGCGGCGGTCGTGATGGAAACAGCGCCTGATCCGCGAGGACTCCTTATCATCCCTTTTATGACCGTGATCGGCACGCTCGCGGCGATGATCCCCGCCTGGCTCATCCAGAAAAAGGATGTGGTGAGGAGCCTGGAATGACGATGCGGGAAGGCGGCATACTCCCTCCTTCCTCCCAAGTCGTAGGAGGTGCGGTGTTTCCCGTGATCCTCCTCCTCACAGTGCTTATCTGACCGCGAACGAAAAGGATTTCTCGCTTTCGCTCGAAATGACGATGCGAGAAGGCGGCATACTCCCTCCTTTCCCCGGAAGGAGGCGGTCCGAAGGGTCGGAGGCTCACTCCCGCCGCGGGATGAAAGGGAATGTGAGACAGCCCTCTCCCGTATTGTCATCCCGAGCGCAGCCGAGGGATCTTTTTCGTTTTCTTTTTCCGGTGCAGGCATGTATAATAAAAAGAATTTATACATGCTTTTTGTGCGTGCCGTAAGGGGGAAAGCGATGAAGGACGAGATCTACTTGAAGATGCTGGGGGCAGCGGTCTGGGAGAGTCCGGTGCCCATCTATGTCATCCATGTCGAGGTGGATGAGGCGGGAAAACCGGTGGACTGGCGTTTTGCCTATGCCAATGAGGCGGAAGCAAAGCATCTCTCTATCCCTCTTGAGAAGCTGCTCGGCAGATCGGGCATCGAGCTTTTGCCGAAGATCGGCGGCAAGTGGCTTTTCCCCTACTACGAAGCGGCCTATCACGGGAAGACGCTGGATTTCGATACCTTTGCCCAGAGGACGAAGCGCTTCATCCATCTCCATATCATGCCGGCAGGGACACCGGGCTACTGCCTTGCGTCGATCAAAAACTTCGACAAGACACTCTGTGCTGAGACGGAGCCAGGAACGCCTATGGAGCAGGCGTTCCGTCATCTTGAGAGAGAGAATGCGATCCTGCAGTCGCTTTGCTTAGACTACACGGTGATCTGTTTCGCAGACCTCAAGACAGATACGATAGAGATCGTGAAGCAGGGGATGTTCAGCCATGGCATGGATATCGATGAGGCTCTGCCTGCCAAGGAGAAGCTCTCTTATCGCTCGCGCATGGTATACATCCGAGATCATCTGCTGGTGAAAGAGTCCTGTGGGGATTTCTATGGGGAGCTGGGCCCTGAGGGACTGATGCGGCATCTGGCACTGAAAGAAACGTTCACGTATCGGGCGCGTACGAAAGGGAACCGCGAGGGGAATGAATACTTCGAGCTGAAGGCCATCCGCGTGCATCAGGATGAGACGAGCTTTAAGGTCGTCATCGGGATCCGGCCGATCGATGATCTGATCAGGGAAGAGGGCAGACACCAGCGGTGTCTCGAGGAGGCGCTCGCATCTGAACGCCGGTCGCATGAAGTCATTTCTACGATCAGCAAGATCTACTGGGTGATCTACCTCATCGATCTGGAAAAAGACACCTGCGAGAGGATCGCTAGTGTCGGTGAAGGGTATCAGGTGAGCGGGAAGGTGTGTGCGGCGTCGCAGGCATTTGAGGATATACTGCAGTATATCGTTTCCGAGGATATTGGGACCACATGCGCGATTTTGTGGATACGAGGACGCTTGTCAAGCGCCTTTCGCAGGAAGACACCATCACGACCACATATCGTGCGCGCACGGGAGAGTGGCGGCAGGCGCGATTCATCGTGAAGACGAGAGATGAGAAGGGGCGCGCGAAAGATCTCCTGTACATGGTGAATCCCATCGACCGCGCCAAGCAGAAGGAGATGCAGAACCAGGCCGTGATGAATGCACTGGGGCAGGATTTCTCTGTGATCTTCCTGACGGATCTCCGGCAGGATACCATCGAGCTGATCCGGGGCATGGAGGATACGCACATAGGGCGAAAGCTCGAGGATGTGCATTATCGCTATAGTGAATGGATCCGCTATGCCTGCGAGCATCTGGTGCATGAGGCGGATCGCGAAGAGATGGCCGTCCTCCTCTCACCCTCTCGCCTCGAGGAGGAGCTTCTCCGGCATAAGATGTACAGCGTCCGCTGCCATGTGCGTCCGAATCCTGCGGGGAATGAGTATTTCGAAGTGCGGGCGGTGCTTTCCCAGCAGGATGAAGATCATTTTGAGGTCATCATAGGCCACCGCGCGCTGGATCAGATCATCCATGAGGAGAGGAAGAAACAGCAGCAGCTGGAAGAAGCGCTTCGCCAGGTCGAACTCGCCAATAAGGCGAAGTCCACCTTCCTCTTCAATATGTCGCATGATATCCGCACGCCGATGAATGCGATCCTTGGCTTCTCCCACCTGCTTCGCATGTACAAGGATGAGCCGGAGAGGATCCTGGACTATACAGAAAAGATCGAGAAGTCCGGTGAATTTCTGCTCTCTCTGATCAACAATGTCCTTGAGCTTGCGCGCATCGAAAGCGGCAAGAGCGGTATCGAGGAGACGATCATTGATGTGAAAGAGCTCTATGAGTCTGTCGGCTGCCTTTTTGAAAATCAGATGAGGGACAGACAGATCTCCTTCACAAGGACGCTTCGGACGCCGCAGCGCTTCATCTATGCCGATAAGGTGAAGCTGCAGGAGATCCTGCTGAATCTTCTCTCGAATGCATGCAAGTACACACCGCCCGGAGGGAGGGTGTCTTTCGATATCTGCTCCGCTCCGGCCCAAGAGGGCATCGAGCTCTTCACGACGACCATCCGGGATAATGGCATCGGTATGAAGAAGGAATTCCTCGCGCACATTTTCGAAGCCTTCACGCGCGAGAGGAGCAGCACGGAGAGCCGACGGCCGGGCTTTGGCCTCGGTATGGGCATCGCCAAGAAACTGACAGAGCTCATGGGCGGCACCATTGCGGTCGAGAGCGAGCCGGGCAAGGGCACCACCTTTACGGTCAGGATCCCGCACCGCATCGCCAAAGGGCCGGAAGAGGCATTCCCTGCAGAAGGCTCCGCCCTGCCGGATACCGCACTCCAAGGCCGCCGCATCCTTCTTGCGGAAGACAATGATCTCAATGCAGAGATCACAGAAGAGCTTCTAAAGGAGGCGGGGCTTCTTGTGGAGCGCGCCAGAGATGGCATCGAGTGTCTGGCGATGCTTGAGAAACGAGAGCCGCTCTGGTATGATCTCATCCTCATGGATATCCAGATGCCGAATATGGATGGCTACAAGGCGACCACCATCATTCGCCATCTGGAGGATCCAAGGCTTTCGAAGATCCCCATCATCGCCATGACGGCCAATGCTTTCGCCGAAGACAAGGCGAAGGCCGCCGCGCTCGGCATGAATGCCCATGTGGCAAAGCCCTTCGATATCAGGGTGCTCAAGCGCGTGATGGCGGATGTGCTGGGGAAACAGTGAGTCAATGGTTTTTGGGGCATGCTGCTCTTTAAATTAGAAATGAGAAATGAGAAATGGTGGTGCGGCGCCAGATCCTTCGACTCAGTTCTCACTGTTCCGCCTTTACATGATCGAACATCCGACATTTCACTCCGCTCAGGATGACGAAATGCGCCGCGGAGTGTCAATCGTGGCGATGCCCGAAGGTGGTATTTAGTCACCAGTCACTAGTCACTAGTCACTAGTCACCAGTCACTCCTAATTCCTAATCCCTAGCTACTAATTCCCAGTCCCCAGTTCCCAGTCACTTCCCAAAGAGGGCAGATACGACAAGCTGCTTTTGCATTTTGTCGCAGCTGCCCTTTTTCGTGTTGCCTAGCGTCGATCGAAATCATTTTGCGCTTGCATTGTTGATTCATTTAGTATAAAGTATATATCAATGGCGAAAATATACGAAAATATGTATACACACTATATAAATCACATGCACTTATTGAGAGACTCTCTCATTTCTCATGGTCACTTCGGAGGTCGATCTTATGCTTCTACCCCTCTTGCTGTTTCTTTTGCCGTTTGCAACGGCCGTGATCCTGCTCTTGACACGCGATGCCTCCTTCCGCAACCTGCTCGTGAAAGGCTCGGCAGCGGTGATGATGGGGCTCGCACTTGCCGTCGCCGTCACCTGCTTTGATGAGCCGGTGAAGATCGGCGTGGATAGTGAGCTGCTGAAAGCGGTGATGCTGGCGGCAGATTTCCTTGTCATCCTGGCAGTCTGCTACTATGCGAAAAAATTCAAACGCTACAGCATCGCGCTTCTGGGTCTTGTGCAGTTTGCGATCGTGGCGGCCTTTGAATGGCATATGGGTGAACGCATCTATGTATCATGGGATTTCCTCATCGATCACTTTACCATCATCATGATCCTGATCGCCGGCATCATCGGCGGACTCATCGCGGTGTACTCCTTGGGCTATATGGCGCAGTACCATCGAAAGCATGCGGGGATCCCTGACCGGCGCGGCTTTTTCTTCTTCGTGGTCTTCCTCTTCCTTTCGGCGATGTTCGGTCTCGTCATGTCGAACAATCTGCTCTTCATGTACACCTTCTGGGAGATCACGTCTCTCTGCTCCTTCCTCCTGATCGGCTATTCGCAGACGAATGAAGCGATCCACAATTCCTGCAAGGCGCTCTGGATGAACCTTTTGGGCGGGCTTGCCTTTGCATTGGCGATCGTCCTTCTGGGGGAGAAATACTACACGGTCGAGCTGTCTCTCTTGGTGAATCTGGGCCGCAGCCGTGAACCGGTCGAGCTTATCGCAGCGCTCCTCGTCTTCTGCGGATTTACAAAATCGGCGATGATGCCCTTCTCCGGATGGCTTCTGGGGGCGATGGTGGCACCGACGCCGACCTCGGCGCTCCTGCACTCTTCGACCATGGTCAAGGCTGGCGTCTTCCTCATCATCAAGCTCGCGCCGATCCTGGGGAACAATCATGTCGGCATCATGGCAATGCTGGTGGGCGGGATCACCTTCTTCTTCGCTTCCTGCGCCGCCATTTCCCAGTCCGATGGGAAAAAGGTGCTCGCCTATTCCACGATCTCGAATCTCGGCCTGATCGTCTGCTGCGCAGGCACAGGCTCCTATGAAGCCGCTTGGACGGCGATCATGATCGTCATCTTCCACGCAGTCGCGAAGTCTCTCCTCTTCCTCACGGTCGGTACCGCAGAGCAGCAGCTCGGCAGCCGCGATCTGGAGAATTTCGATGGGATCTTCAATTCCATGCCTCGCCTTTCGCTCTGCATGGTGATCGGCATCTGCGGGATGTTCCTCGCACCGTTCGGCATGCTGATCTCCAAGTGGGCCGCTATGAAAGCCTTCGTCGATGCAGGACAGCCGCTGCTTCTCCTCGTCCTCGTCTACGGCTCGGCGACCACGCTCTTCTACTGGACGAAGTGGCTCGGCAAGATCACGACCTTTGTCCCGACGAATGAAAACCGCGAGCGAGGGATCCTTGGCGTCGAATGGACGGCGCTCAAAACGCTGGCAGCGCTGACGCTCATCGTCTGCGTGCTCTTCCCGCTCATTTCGGAATACGGCGTCATCCCCTACCTGGCACTCACCTATCATGCGACGGCAGAGGTCATCGCACAGAGCAATCTCTGGATCATGTCGCTCATGGTCTTCCTCCTGGTCGTCCTGCCTCTTCGCTTCGGCAAAAGCCGCGAGAAGAAACAGGTCGTCACGAATCTTTCCGGGGAGAACCTCGGAAGCGACAATGCCTATCGCGGCGCCGGCGGACGTGTCGTCCCCGTCACATTGCGGAACTGGTATCTGGAGAGCTGGTTCGGTGAAGACCGCATGAAGCTCCTTGGCTACACCGCAGCCCTTGCCTGCGTCCTGATGGAGCTGTCTTTGTCTCTAGGAGGTGCATTCCATGTCTGACTTCCTGATGCCTATCGCAGGGGGTCTCCTGTACCTCCTCTTAGCGCCGATCCTCGGCGGACTGCTTTCCGGGTGCGATCGCATCATCTCCGCCCGTATGCAGCGAAGAAAGGGGCCGCCCCTCCTGCAGCCCTTCTATGATTTCCTGAAGCTGTGGGGAAAGCAGCCGATCGCCGTCAATAAGGCGGAAGGCTTCTACATCTTCGGCTTCCTTCTTTTCGTCCTTCTGACAGGCACCCTCTTCTTCGCGCAGGGCGATATCCTGCTCGTCGTATTCACACTGACCATGGCGAGTGTCTGCCTCATCATCGCGGCGTATGCCGTCGATTCCCCCTACAGCCAGATCGGCGCGGAGCGTGAGCTCGTGCAGACCATGGCGTATGAACCGATGCTCCTCATGGTGGCGCTCGGCTTTTACCTCGCCAGCGGCAGCTTCTCCGTCGGAGACATCCTGACGGGCGCCCATATGAATATCCTGCGTATGCCGGGCATCTTCTTTGGTCTCTGCTTCATCCTTCTCATTAAATTCAGGAAATCGCCCTTCGATATCTCCATGTCGCATGAAGCGCATCAGGAGCTCATCGGCGGTCTGAAGACAGAGATCTCCGGCCGTACCCTGGCTGTCGTCGAGATCGCGCACTGGTATGAGAATGTGTTCCTCTTCGGGCTGGTGCTCCTCTTCTTCGCATCGGATACCTGGTGGACATGGCTTCTCGGCCTTGCCATCTGCGAGATCGTTTTCTTCGCAGAGATCCTCATCGACAACTGCTGCGCCCGCATTAAGTGGGAGCGCATGCTCGCCTCCACCTGGCTTGTCGGCCTCATGGCAGGCTTTCTGAATATTGCATTTTTGATGTACTTCAAATAAAGGTTGTCTGGTTCAGGTTGATGGGTTCAAGTGAGCGGCGTCGCGCTTTGCACCGCATATAAAATGGCGGCGAAGCCGACACCACAAGTTTGAAAACAGGGATGAGCAGCTAGTGACTGGTAGCTAGGGATTAGTGGCTAGGGATTAGTGACTAGTGACTAGTGATTTAAATACCACCTTCGGGCATCGCCCCATATATACTCGCGGCGCTTCCATATTTTTATGCGCCGCACCACCACTCCTAACTCCTAACTAGAGAGCGCGCGAGGCTTTCACCCACAATCAAAGGGCAGCACGTCCCGTGGGCTAACCCTGAACCCAATAACACCCTATCCCAATTCACTCCATTCCGGAGGTCATGTATGAGCTTTGAAAAGAAATCTCCCTGGCTGATCCACTATGACGGATCGTCCTGCAACGGCTGTGATATCGAGGTGCTTGCGTGCCTGACACCGCTCTATGACGTGGAGCGCTTCGGCATCGTCAATACCGGTGACCCGAAGCACGCCGATATTTTCCTTGTCACCGGCGGCGTGAACGCACAGAACCTGCCTGTCGTCCGCCAGATCTATGAACAGATGCCGGAGCCGAAGGTGGTGATCGCCGTCGGGACCTGCGCCTCAAGCGGCGGCATCTTCCGCGAGTGCTATAATATGCTTGGCGGCATGGACAAGGCGATCCCCGTCGATGTCTACGTCCCCGGCTGCGCCGCACGTCCGGAGGCCATCATCGATGGCGTCGTAAAAGGCCTTTCCGTGCTGGAAGAAAAGCAGAAGAAACTGAGAAAAGGTTGATGGGTTCAGGTTGGCGGGTTCAAGGTTATGGTGCGGTGCGAAATATTTATAAAGCGCCGTGAAGTTTGAAAGCAGAGTGAGGGTTCAGGGATTAGGGGTTAGGAGTGACTGGTGACTAGTGACTGGTGACTGGGATATATCAGACTCCCGTATCGTCATTTCGAGCGAAGCCCTCGAATCTTTTTCGTTCGCGATCAGGCGGACAATGTTTGAAAACCCCAAATGGGAAACCTGTTATTTCTCAAACCTTCGGGCATCGCCCTATTTATACTCTGCGGCGCTTCATTATTTTATGCGCCGCTCCTGAACCCTGAACCCTGAACCCTGAACCCTGAACCCTGAACCCATTTCTATCCCCCTCCCAAAGGAGAACATCTATGAAACAGCAGTTTATCACCATTCGCCCGGAAGACCTCTTGGAGCGTGTGGCGCGATTCAAAAAAGAAGGCTGCCGCCTGGTCCAGATCCTCTGCACACGTACCACGGAGGGCTTCGAACTGACATACACCTTTGACAAAAATTATTTTCTCTACCACCTGCGTCTGACCGCGGCGCTGGGCGGCTCCGTCATGAGCATCACGAGCCTGTACTGGTACGGCTTTGTGTGGGAGAATGAGATTCACGATCTTTTCGGGCTGGATGTCCGTTTCATCGCGCCCGATGTGGACTATGGCGGGCATTTCTACCACCTCGCGCAGAAGACGCCGTGGCATGACCTGTCGAATGCCGTCCACGCAAAGCAGGCCGTGAAGGTGAACCTTCGAAGCGGTCTTGGCGTCGATGCATCTGTCGTGAAGAAGGAGGAGGGCAATGGCTGAACTCACTACCGTTTCCTTTGGCCCGCAGCATCCGGTCCTGCCGGAGCCGATCCATCTGGATCTGGAGCTGAAGGATGAGAAAGTCGTTCGCGCTGTGCCGTCCATCGGCTACGTCCACCGCGGACTGGAAAAGCTGGTCGAGAAGCGCGATTTCAAGCAGTTCATCTATGTCGCAGAGCGCGTCTGCGGCATCTGCTCCTTCGGGCATGGCTGGGGCTATGCGAAGGCCGTCGAAGGGCTGATGGAGATCGATGTGCCGCGCCGTGCGAGCTACCTGCGTACGATCTGGCATGAGCTTTCCCGCCTGCACAGCCATCTCCTGTGGCTCGGGCTTGGCGCGGATGCGCTGGGCTTCGAGAGCCTTTTCATGCACTGCTGGCGGCTTCGTGAGACGATCCTGGATATTTTCGAAGAAACGACCGGCGGCCGCGTCATCTTCTCCGTCTGCGAGGTGGGCGGCGTGCGCCGTGACCTCACGGATGCCATGAAGAAGAGTATCGAGGAGAGGCTCACCGGCCTGCGCAAGGAGATCGAAGAGATGGCGTCTGTCTTTCTCTATGACGATACCATCCAGACGCGTCTGGAGGGAGTCGGTATCCTTTCGATGAATGAGGCGATGGATCTGGGCTGTGTCGGCCCGATGGCACGTGCCAGCGGCGTCCCGAATGATTACCGTATGGCCGATGATGACGGCGCATACAGGGATCTGGGATTTCATCCGGTCCTGGAGCAGACCGGCGACTGCCTCGCCCGTGCGAAGGTACGCATCCGCGAGCTCTACCAGTCTATCGACATCATTCTAGGCGCGCTCGAAAATCTTCCGGAAGGCGCGATCGCATCGCCTGTCCGCGGCGTCCCGCCCAAGGGCGAATTTTTCACCCGCGTCGAGCAGCCGCGCGGCGAAGCCATCTACTATATCAAGGGGAATGGCACCAAGAACCTCGAGCGCTTCCGTCTCCGCACCCCGACGAACTGCAATATCGCGGCCCTCGTCAAAATGCTGCAGGGCTGCGACCTCGCCGATGTGCCGAATATCATCCTGACCATCGACCCCTGCATCAGCTGCTGCGAAAGATAGGTCGGGTTCAAGGTTCAAGGTTCAGGGGTGCGGTGGAACAGTTGGGGAATCAGTGCTTCCCTAGAAATGCGAAATGGTGGTGGCGGCTTCGCCGCAAATATAATGGCGCTTCACGCTCTCCCTCCTTCCTCTGGAAGGAGGTGCCCCGAAGGGGCGGAGGTTGGCGATGCGTAGCATCGTAAGATTCGCGAAGCGAATTTGAATGGAGGATGACAGCCTTCCCCGTATAGTACCCCCTTCCCGAGGGGAAGGGGCTTTATATAGAACTCGCGGCGCTTCCAAAGTATGATGCGCCGCACCACTAACCTGAACCCACTAACCTGAACCCTTATTTTTCCCCAAGTCAAAAGGAGGCTTTCACATATGAGTTACCTGGTATATATCAAACAGGCTGTGGCGAATTTATTCAAGCCTCCTGTGACCTCGGAGTATCCGCTGGCGCCGAAGACCTTCTGTCAAGGTGTCCGTGGGCGCGTGGTGAATGATGTCAGCCAGTGCATCCTCTGCGGCATGTGCGAAAGAAGCTGCCCCTCCGGCGCACTCACTGTCGATAGAAAGACAGGCGAGTGGAGGATCGATCCTTTCTCCTGCATCCAGTGCGGCGCATGTGTGGAGGCGTGTCCGAAGAAGTGCCTCTCCATGGATCCGCACTATGCGATGCCGGGCCTTACAAAGACGGAGATCATTCTGACCGTCGTCAAGAAGGAGGGCGTCAGCGAAGTCAAGAAGACTGTCGCCGCGCAGAATACAGCCATGCTCGCGATGGATGACCGAAGCCATATCGTCAATAATGTGATGAAGTGCGTTTTCTGCGGCATGTGTGAAAGAAACTGTCCGGCGGGCGCCATCACCGTCGATCGTGCGAACCGTACATGGCGCATCGATCTGGAAGCCTGTGTGAACTGTGGTACCTGTATCGACAACTGCCCGAGAAAGTGTCTCTCGCTCGGCTGCTACCTGGGAAATCGGACAGAGATCACCGTTCACGGCGTCTCGAAGCTCCGAAGAAGACCGGCGGGGCAGCCCGTCATAAAGGAAGCGCAGCCGCCGGCAGCGGCAGAAGCGGCTGTGGCTGACAACCACGTGAAAAATGACATCGAAAAATGCCTCTTCTGCGGCAAGTGCGAAAAGACCTGTCCGGTGGACGCCATCACGATCGACCGCAGAAACCGTACATGGACGATCGATCGGAACAAGTGCATCACCTGCGGCGCCTGTGCGCTTGACTGTCCGGCGAAGTGCCTTTCCCTTGCAGATACATGGGGAGAAGGAGAAAATAAAGCCGCTGTCAGCACCTATCAGGGCAAGGTCCTGACCCGCCGCCCGCGCGTGCGCCCGGCGCCGCCGGCACCACAGGCAGAACCACTGAAGACAGCTCCCGCCCCAGAGCCGGTTAAGGACGTCCCGCAGTCGGAGAATCCGCATCATGTGAAAAATGACATCGAGAAATGCCTCTTCTGCGGACGCTGTGAGCACAGCTGCCCGATGCAGGCGA
>UMHY01012843.1_pt1 | contig 11940 bp, 14 predicted proteins | sample 1965661 | NCBI WGS metagenome assembly UMHY01 (sample SAMEA4836112, study PRJEB28245) | human gut metagenome | biome: gut microbiome; material: fecal sample | place: Denmark | collected 2008
ATACGCTGACGAACTCGCAAACCTCGGCGTTCGCGTTTCCAACTTGGAAAAGAAAGTCGGCAATCTCTACTGGTCCGGCGACGCTCGTATGCGTTACATCTCTTCTTCCAAGAAAAATGCCGCAGACAAATATGATGGCCGTATCCGTCTGAACGTCAAGGGTCAGGTCAACGACGCAACCTATGTACAGGGACAGTTCGTTAACAACATGAACTTCAAAGATGAAGCTTCTTCCAATACCACCATGGCTCAGATCTACGTAAACCATAACTTCAACAAGAACGTAGCTGTCCGTCTCGGCCGTCAGCCGATTGCTTTTGGTAACCAGGGTGGCTGGCAGTACAACGGCCTCGAAGGCTATGATGGCGCTCAGGTTTCTTATAACAATGGCAAACTGGCTCTGACCACCGGCTTTGGTCAGCTGAACGCATCTGACTGGGCTACCCTTGGTATCAAAAAAGACGATACTGTATATGGTGGATATGCAGCAACTAAAGCTGGTTCCATTTATGGTGCTAAGTCTACCGATATGTATTTTGCAAAGGGCGCTTATGACTTTGGCTTTGCTAAATTGGGTGCTGATTATGTTAAGTTCCAGGGGAGCTTTGATGCTGATAAGATTGGCAGCTTTGAAGATGCATATGGTACTCACTACATGGCGGGACAGGAACTGTTTGGCATCAACCTGAACATTCCGGTTCAGCAGTTCAATGTCTTCGGTGAATACTGGAAGAACACCACTCTGGGTGATTTCGACACTGCTTGGAATGCTGGTCTCTCTTATGGCAAAGCAGACTGGAAGAAACCGGGCACCTTCGATCTCTCCGTTTCCTACAATGATGTCGATGCTGGTGCATACTTCGGTGGCGGCACATGGCATAACGATATGCTGACGAACCTGGTAAAACCAGTTGCTACAGCGGTTGCGAAGAACGGTAATACTCCGGCTCATAATGATTGGACATTAGCTGGTGCAACCAACCTGACTTTCTGGAACGTTCTCGCTAACGTAACTCTCCAGAAGAATGTACAGCTCCATGCTGAATATGCATTTGGCGCTGATGCTGAAAATGCAGCAGATCCGGATGATTCCTGGACTGTTTCCCTGAACTACAAATTCTAATTTGTGAGTTCTCGCAAATAAGCCTGAATCCAAAAAGGAAATCTCAGAAATGGGATTTCCTTTTTGATTGCCTGCTCCGCTCCATCCGCCTTGCGCTATGCGATTCTCGCGGTATCTCCTAAGTCCGTGATCCCGAGCGGAGCAAAGTTTGAAAGTGGAACATCATATCTGCGATCTATGCGTTTCCTTAAGAGGTTCAAAATCTTCGCAGGTTTTCTATTTTTGTGAATTTCGCATTTCACAAAACTTCGCGGAGCTTCTAAGGAAACACTGATTAAATCTGATTCTGCGATTGAATCGGTGTTTCCCTAGCTGCTTTCAAACTCTGATCTCAAAAAATTAAAAAAATCCTTGCAATGGATCCCCTGCTATGCTACAATACTACCAACGCTGGGATGGCCCGGCTTTTTTAAGTGCGAATTTTCTACTTGCACAGACAGCGTGATTTGTGATATACTTATCAAGCATGTTAATTGGCCGTCGGCCGAAGAAAAATGGAATGAGGTGTAAATAATGCGTGAAGGAATTACTCTTGCATGCACAGAATGCAAGCGCCGCAATTATCGTACGAACAAGAACAAAAAGACCACTACCGAACGTGTAGAACTGATGAAATACTGCAAATGGTGCCATAAACACACCCTTCATAAAGAAACCAAATAATTTTTTCTGATTGAACTGGGGTGCGAGCATGGCCAAGGCGAAGCGTAAAACAACAGCTACTAGAACGGAAAAAGCACAGGAAGCAAGCAGCGCATGGAGCCGTTTCTTCAAGGAAACAAAGATGGAAATGAAAAAGGTCATCTGGCCGACAAAGAACCAGATGCTGAACTATACCATCGCGACCATCGTGTCTGTCATCCTCGTATCTTTCCTGATCGTGGCAGTAGACTTCGTATTCGCTGGTCTCTCCAAGTTATTAGTCACTGCGGTAGGCTGAGAGGAGGAGAGCTATGTCTGATATCGAAGCTGAAAACAAAAACTTAAAAGAAGAACAGAGCGAAGTCAGTGCACCGACCGAGATCGGCGCTCCGAGCGTTGGCTCCAAAGATATCCGCTGGTATGTCATCCATACCTACTCCGGCTATGAAAATAAAGTCAAGGATACCCTGACCCGCAAGGTTCATTCCATGGGCATGGATGATACGATCCTCGAGATCCTGCTCCCTCTTCAGGATGAAGAAGAAGAAAAAGATGGGAAGACAAGAGTGGTTGCTCACAAAGTGTTCCCCGGCTACCTTCTGATCAAGATGGAAGTCAATGACAGAAGCTGGTATGTCGTCAGAAATACCCCTGGCGTCACCGGATTCGTTGGGACGACCACGAAGCCGATCCCGCTTTCTGACGAAGAAGCAGACCGCATCATTCATGGCATGAATACAAAGAAAGCAGCAGCCGTCGACGTCAAAGCCGGCGATCGCGTCCGTATCACCAAGGGTGTATTCGAAGACCGCACTGCTGTCGTACTCGAAGTCGCTGAAGACAAGACCAAGATCAAGGCTGATATCAGCAATTTCGGAACCACCACTACGATTGAACTGGAAGCCGGCTCTTTTGAACCACTTCCGTGATTCAATATACAGTGGGACTGCCTCGAACTAGGCTCGTCCCACGGTGGGAGGGCCCGTTACAGCCCGTAAGTACCACATTCCAACAAGGACAAGGAGGTGTAACATTATGGCAAAGAAAATCTCTAAAGTTGTTAAACTGCAGGTCGCAGCTGGCAAAGCTACCCCAGCACCGCCAGTAGGCCCGGCCCTCGGCCAGGCAGGCGTCAACATCATGGCCTTCGTTAAAGATTTCAACGATCGCACTGCAAAGCAGGTAGGCCTGATCATCCCTGTAGAAATTACCGTTTTTGAAGATAGAAGCTTTACATTTATTTGTAAAACTCCGCCGGCAGCTGTTCTTCTGAAGAAAGCAGCCGGACTCGAAAAGGCTTCTGGTGAACCGAACAAGAACAAAGTCGGCAAAGTCACCAAAGCACAGGTCAAGGAAATCGCTGAAACAAAGATGCCAGACCTGAACGCTAACACTGTAGAAGCAGCTATGCGCCTGATCGAAGGCACAGCTCGTTCTATGGGCATCGAAGTTGTAGACTAAGACTGACCCATTCGTGGCAGGGTAGAACCCCAAAGACCACATAGGAGGAAACAATGGCAAAACTGACAAAGAAACAGAAAGCCGCAGCAGCCATCGTTGACAGTCATAAGCTCTATGACATCGACGAAGCTGTAAAGCTTGTGAAAGAAGCAGCATCCGCAAAGTTCGATGAAACTGTAGAAGTTGCTTTCAACCTGAATATCAACCCGAAATACGCTGATCAGCAGCTCCGCGGCGCTACCGTACTTCCTGCAGGCACCGGCAAATCCAAGAAGGTTCTCGTATTTGCTAAAGACCACAAGGAAGACGAAGCAAAAGCAGCAGGCGCTGACTACGTAGGCGGAAAAGAACTGGCCGACAAGATCATGCAGGGATGGATGGACTTTGACGTCGTAGTAGCTACACCGGACATGATGGCTGTCGTAGGTCGTCTGGGCCGTGTACTCGGACCGAAAGGCCTCATGCCAAACCCGAAGGTTGGCACCGTCACCATGGATGTGACCAAGGCTGTCAACGAGATCAAAGGCGGCAAGGTACAGTATCGTACAGATAAAGCCGGCAACGTCCAGGTCATCATCGGCAAAGTATCCTTTGACGAAGACAAACTGAAACAGAACCTGCTCGCTATCTACAATACCATCCTCAAAGCTCGTCCTTCCACTGTAAAGGGCGTCTACATGAAGAGCCTCACCATCAGCTCCACCATGGGCCGCGGCATCCACCTCGACCTCACCAAAGTGGTAGCAGCAAAAGCATAATTTTACCTATTTACACTTAGCTTAAGACCGGCGGTAAGACATTTTAAAGGGCGTAGCCCGCCTCCCGAGGCTGAGTACTGCAAAGCCAGTACACGACCTCGCGGAATGCGAGGTCGTTTTAGCTAACGTGATAAATAATAAAATCCCATAGCAGAGGAGGTGTACTATGAGCGAAGAAAAGTATGAAGTTAGAATTCGTCCGGAAAAAGAAGCCATCGTTGCAGAAATGAAAGAAAAGCTGGCTTCCCAGGGCGTAGTTCTGGTATCCTTCAACAAACTGGACGTAAAGAATGCGACACTTCTCCGTCGTAAATTCCTTGCACACGGTGTTGAATACAAGGTTATCAAAAACACACTGACCCGCATCGCAGCTGACGAACTCGGTCTGGAAGGTCTTGACGATCTGCTCGCTGGCCCGAATGGTCTTGCAACCTGCAAAGACGATCCGGTCGCACCGGCAGCAGCTCTGAAAGAATTCTTCAAAGAAACCAAGAGCGAAGCTATCGTTGTCAAAGCTGGCGTCCTCGACGGCAAAGTCATCGACGCAAAAGCTGTTCAGGCACTGGCAGACCTGCCGTCCAAAGAACAGCTGCTGGGTATGGTCGCAGCGACCCTGCTGGCTCCGATCACCGGACTGGCACGTGCCCTCAACGGCAACATCCAGAACCTCGCATATGCTCTCGAAGCACTGCGTAAACAGAAAGAATCTGCGTAAGATCTACGCATAAAACTATTCCATGGAGGAAATAAAAATGACTAACGAAGAAATCCTTAATGCCATTGCAGAAATGTCTGTACTCGAACTGTCCGAACTCGTAAAAGCTATCGAAGATAAATTCGGCGTATCCGCAGCAGCTCCTGTAGCTGTAGCAGCAGCAGCAGCTCCGGCAGCAGCAGCTGAAGAAGAAAAATCTGAATTCGACGTTATCCTCAAAGAAGTTGGCGCTCAGAAGATCCAGGTCATCAAAGCCGTTCGTGAAATCACCGGCCTCGGCCTGAAAGACGCAAAAGCACTCGTTGACGGCGCTCCGAAAGAAGTAAAGACCGGCGTTGCTAAAGCTGAAGCTGAAGAAATGAAGAAGAAACTCGAAGCAGCTGGCGCTACCGTAGAAATGAAATAATTGCGGCTAAGCTAAAAGCTCGAGAAGATCGGACTCCGTATGGAGTCCGATCTTTTTTGTTTCCTGAAAGCAGCCCGTGAAAATGGGAATGTCTTCTGCGTCCAAGCCTTGCAATGAAAAAGCGTGCATGAATGGGCGCGGGGCGTTACAATACTTAGGGAAACGCTGATTCAATCGCAGAGTCAGCGTTTACAAGAATTTTTATACATAGCTTCGTCATAGCCTTCCTTACATAGCTCGCTATTCGCGTCAGGTGATTCCTCGCTATGCATAAAAGTTCAAGAGTAACATCTGACAACGATTGAATCAGTGTTTCCTTAGGAAAGGTATGCGCAGATGGATGGAGCATTTCCTTCATTCCCTGAAATGTCAGAGGCGCTTTCGAAGGAGAAGATGTATGGATAAGCAAGGATTTTCGGTAAGCGAAGTCAATCAGTACCTGAAGCAGCTGCTGGAATCGCAGAGCGATCTGCATCATATTCCGGTGATGGGAGAGGTATCGAATTTCAAGCGGTATGCATCGGGGCATTGCTATTTCACACTGAAGGATGAGAAGTCGGCGCTGAAGTGCGTCATGTTCAAGAGCAGTGCGGCGCACCTGTCCTTCACTCCGCAGAATGGGGAGAAGGTCGTGGCTCTCGGCTCGATCTCGGTCTATGAAAGGGACGGGGCGTACCAGCTCTATGTGACTGCGATGCGCCGGCAGGGGATCGGGGATCTGATGCTGGCGTATGAGGCGCTGAAAGAGAAGCTCACGAAGGAAGGGCTTTTTGATGACTCTCGGAAGAAGCCGCTGCCTCGTCTGCCGCGGGCGATCGGGATCATCACGTCGCCTTCAGGGGCGGCGGTGCATGATATCATCACGGTGTCGCGGCGGCGAAACAAGGGCGTGAAGCTCATCCTGTATCCGGTGAAGGTACAGGGGGAGGAGGCTGCAGGGGAGATCGTGCATGCGATCGATTTCTTTCAGCGAAATCACTTGGCAGATCTTCTGATCGTTGGGCGCGGCGGCGGCTCGATCGAGGATCTGTGGGCTTTCAATGAGGAGCCGGTGGTGCGCGCCATCGTGGCATCGAAGATCCCGATCATCAGCGCTGTGGGGCATGAGACGGATTTCACATTATCGGACTTTGCGGCAGATGCGCGGGCGGCGACGCCTTCGCAGGCTGCGGAGTTTGCGGTCATCGATGTGGCGGCGTATAGAAATGGCATCGCCTTTTATTTGGACAAGGCGGCAAAGCTGCTGGAAAAAAAGATCCATGAGAATGCACAGCTGGCAGACAGCCTGCAGCAGGAGCTTGCGCAGGCGATGGAGGCGGAGCTGGATGCGAAGAAGCACAGGCTCTCGCTCATGGCGGCGAAGCTCTCGGCACTGAGCCCGCTGACGGTGCTTTCCCGCGGGTACACCATCACGACCGCGGCGGGGCATAGAGCTGTGCAATGCGTATCGGATGTATCAGCGGGAGACACGATCAGGACGACAGTGGCGGATGGGACGATCTCCTCCGTCGTATCAGGGATAGAAAAGGAAAGGGTGTAGATCATGGAAACGGAGAAAATGTCATTCGAAGAGGGGCTGCAGCGCTTGAAGGAGCAGGTCGCAATGCTGGAAAAGGGAAATCTTCCGCTGGATGAGGCACTGAAGGTTTTCCGCGATGCCGTCGACGTCGGACGCTTCTGTAATAAAAAGCTGGAGATGGCAGAGACGGAAGTGCAGAAGATCGTGGAGGATGCCGATGGCTTCACACTCGAGGATTTCGAGGAGAAATAGAGAGTCTATGGGGATACATCTTTGCATGGAGTGAGGGAAACATAAGGCTGCGATATGGGGATACCGCTATTCCCGACACAAAGCCTTCCCCTCGAGGGGAAGGTGCCCCGAAGGGGCGGATAGGGTACTAGCGGGATGAAAGATAAGTGGGACGATCGTCTCAAGCCGCCCCAAAAGGAAGCCAACTCCGCCTCGCTGCGCTCGGCAGCCCCTTCCAAGGGAAGGGGCTTGCGTAGACACTCCCTCCTTCCTATGGAAGGAGGTGCCCCGAAGGGGCGGAGGTTGGATGGGGGAAGCGGTATCCCCGACACAAAGCCTTCCCCGCGTGGGGAAGGTGGCGAGCGAAGCGAGCCGGATAGGGTTCTAGCGGAATGAAAGACAAGTGGGAAAGATCGTCTCAAGTACGCCGTTTGCGAGAGTACCCTATCCACCGCTAGCGCGGTCCCCCTTCCCCAATGGGGAAGGCTGCGATATGGGGATATCGCTATTCCCGACACAACGCCTTCCCCTAGGGATGGTTGACGATACGAGGATCGCATCAGCTTATAAGGCCTTCAGGCATCGCGCCCCCATATATTCGCGGCGAAGCCGCCACCTTCATTCCCATTCCTTATTCGAGCAGAGCTTTCATTGGTCATCTAGGGACAGCACGCCCTATGAGCTATCCCTCGAACCCATTTTCAGATATAAAGGAGAAAAATCTATGCGTATAGCTATTTCCGCGCCGATCAAGAAGGATTTCCAGAAAGAAGCCGAAGCGCTCTTTCCGGACTGCCAGCTTCTTTGGATGGAAGATCTGCCCGAAGAGGAGAGGGATAGCGCCATTCGCACCGCCGATGTCGTACTCACGCACAATATCGTGGGTGACCTCACCAAAGAAGAGCAGCAGCTGCTGGGGCATCCGCGTATGGTACAGACGACGCGGACGGGCGTCGACCATCTGTCTATGGCAGAACTTCCTTCAGACATGAAGCTCTACTGCAATGCCGGCGGCTGGGCGCGCGGCATCGCGGAGTCGACGGTGGGGATGATCATCGCGCTGAACCGTTGCCTGAGAGAGCAGCTCCGTGACTTGCAGCAGGGCGAATTTCATATCCTTGGCTACCACCAGAAAAGCCTGGCCGAGCAGACCGTGCTGATCGCGGGCTTTGGCGGGATCGGGGAAGCTGTGGCTCGCGTTCTCCATCCCTTCGGCTGCCGCCTCGAAGCGGTGTCTAGGCATCAGCCGCAATCGCCCTTGCTTCAGGCGGCCTATACGATGAAGGACTTCGATCACGCGCTCGCTGCAGCAGATGTGCTGGTGCTCGCACTCCCTCACTCAAAGGAGACGGACCGTCTCATCGACGCGCGCCGTTTGTCCCTGATGAAGAAGGACGCCATGATCGTTGACGTATCCCGCGCGGGTCTGATCGACCATGAGGCACTGCTCGACCATGTCAGAGATCATCCGGATTTCCACGTCGCAATGGATGTCTGGTGGGGCGAGCATGACCGGTATCCGAAAGACGGCGACCCGATCCTCCGCTATCCGAATGTGATCGGCAGTGCGCACAATGCAGAGATGAACAGCCGCTGCAATGAAGAAGCGATCCGAAATTCACTCCTCAATATCCGTGCTTTCCTCGATGGCAGGCCGGTCAAAGGCTATATCCGCAAAGAGGAATACCTCTGGCAGGGCGGCCTTGCCCTCGGCGGCGATGCGGAAGGACATTAGACAATGAATGCAGCGGATTTCCGCTGGAAAATGCATGCCGATCAAAGAGGCGCAGGATGCTCCCTGCGCCTCTTTGGCTTGCCCTCGTAAGGGAAATGTTGGTTGTGGATGATGGTACAAGGATAACACAGCTTTCCCTGCATGGGGAAGGCACAGAGGAGGCGGCTTCGCCTCAAAAAAGGAAGCCAACCCCGCCTCGCTGCGCTCGGCAGCCCCTTCCAAAGGAAGGGGCTCGCGTGGATACTCCCTCCTTCCTATGGAAGGAGGTGCCCCGAAGGGGCGGAGGTTGGATGGGGAAAGCGGTATGAAAGAGAGCGAAGGAGATCGTCTCAAGTCGACGATATACGAGAGCGCCCTATCCACCGCTGCGCGGTCCCCCTTCCCCAATGGGGAAGGCAGCGAAACGAGAATACCGCTTTTCTCGCATTGTCAGAACAAATACACGCATATGTGGGAAAACAATACCGACGGACAAAGCCTTCCCCGCGGGAGACGGAGCGCGGTATCCATTTCTCATTCACAAATTTCCATCTATCCATGATATAATAAAGTGTATTATGGAGGAATTATATATGAACGAAGCTACACAGAAAAACTCAACTCTCACTCTGCCGCTCGCAGCAATGAGAGATATTGCTATTTATCCCAAAATGACGGTCAGTGTCGACATTGGCCGTGATGCATCCGTCGCTGCCGTACGTCTTGCGATGCGCCGTGACCGCTACCTTGTCTGCGTGATGCAGAAGGATGGGAAGAAAGAAGACATCGACCTTTCGAACCTGTACGAATACGGCACGGTGGTGAAAGTGAACCAGATGCTTCAGCTGCCTGGCGGTCTCGTTCGCATTCTGGTGGAAGGCGTCTCCCGTGTGCATGTGGTGCATGCGGAGATGAAAGAGACCTGCATCTCTGCAGAAGTAGACGATGCAGAGGAATACACCGAAGATCCCCTCAAGGCCGAGGCGTATCGTCGTCTGCTCATCAAGAATTTCTTTGAATGGATGAGAAATACAGGCAAGGGGATGCAGGAAGACCAGATGAACCAGCTGAAACAGATCGATGATCCCGGCGAGACCGCTGATTTCATCTCCTCGCAGCTCCTGCTTGCGCCGAAGAAGCGGCAGGAGATCCTAGAGACACTTGACGTCATCGAACGACTGAAGATCGTCAGCGAGTGCGTGGATCGTGAAGTCGCCATCGGCGAACTGGAAAGCGACATCAATCAGGAAGTCAGAAAACGGATGGACAAGGAGCAGCAGGACTACTTCCTGCGCACGAAAGTGAAGACCATCCAGGACCGCTTGGGCGACACCGTAAGTCAGCAGAAGGAAGCGGAAGAATACCGTGAGAAGCTGAAAGCCTCTGCCATCCCCGAAGAAGAGAAGGGAAAGCTCGAGAAGGAGATCGACCACCTCGCCTCGATGCCGCCGATGATGGCGGAGACTGCCGTCGCCAGGAACTATCTGGACTGGGTCTTTGACCTGCCATGGGGCAAGGAAAGCGAAGACATCCTCGACCTTTCGCATGCGAAGGAGATCCTTGACGAAGACCATTACGGCCTGACCAAGATCAAAGAACGCATCCTCGAATACCTCGCCGTCCGTGTACTCGCTCCCGATGCCAAAGCACCGATCATCTGCTTTGTAGGGCCGCCAGGTGTCGGCAAGACATCACTCGCACAGTCCATCGCACGCTCCATGGGCAGGAAATTTGCCCGCATCGCCTTAGGCGGCGTCCATGATGAAGCGGAGATCCGCGGACATCGCCGCACCTATATCGCAGCGATGCCCGGACGATTCATCGAAGCCATCAACCAGGCACAGACGAAGAATCCACTCATTCTCCTCGACGAGATTGACAAAGTCTCCTCTGACTTCCGCGGCGACCCTGCCTCGGCCCTCTTAGAAGCTCTCGATCCCGAGCAGAACAAAGCCTTCCACGACAACTACATCGACATTCCTTTCGACTTCTCGAAAGTCTTCTTCCTTGCAACAGCGAACTCCGTTGCCACCATTCCACCGGCTCTCTTAGACCGCATGGAACTCATCGAGCTTTCCGGCTACACCGAAGAAGAAAAGCTGGAGATCGCAAAGAAATACCTCGTGCCCCGCCAGAGAGAAAGAAACGGCCTCAAAGCGAAAGACATCAATTTCACTCCGGCCCTTCTCCGCCGCGTCATCCGGAGCTACACCAGAGAAGCCGGCGTCCGCAATCTTGAACGCACCATCGGCGCTCTCTGCCGCAAAGTCGGTAAAAAAATCGTTCTCGCCGATGACAGCCTGCCGACACTGACCGCAAAGACCCTAGAAAAATATCTTGGTCCCGTAAAATACATGCCCATGTCCGAAGAACACAGCGATATGGTCGGCCGCGTGAACGGTCTCGCATGGACCGCCGTCGGCGGTGAAGTCCTCGACACCGAAGCCGTCACCATCAAAGGCAAGGGTCACCTCATCCTGACCGGACAGCTCGGTGACGTCATGAAAGAATCTGCCGAGACCGCCTATACCTACATCCGAAGCCGCGCCAAAGCGCTCGGGCTCGCCGAAGACTTCTATGAGACACTCGACACCCACATCCACCTTCCGGAAGGCGCCGTACCGAAAGACGGCCCATCCGCCGGTATCACCATGGCCACCGCGCTCGCCAGTGCCTACACCGGACGCAAAGTCAGAGGCGATACCGCTATGACCGGAGAGATCACCCTCACCGGCGAAGTCCTCCCCATCGGCGGACTCAAGGAGAAGGTGCTTGCTGCCAGCCAGTTCGGGATCAAGCAGATCCTCCTCCCGGAAAAGAACAAACGTGACCTCGATGAGATTCCCAAATCCGTCCGCGATCAGCTCCACTTCGTCTGCGTCAAAAACGTCGATGAAGTCCTCGAACATGCGCTGGTGAAATAGGGGCTGGGATTAGTATAGCTTTGCCTTGTAGCGTCATCCCTACCTGAAAATAATACCGAAGACGCAAAGCCTTCCCCAATAGGGAAGGCAAAGAGGAGGCGGCTTCGCCGCCAAAAAGGAAGCCAACCCCGCCTCGCTGCGCTCGGCAATCCCTTCCAAAGGAAGAGGCTCGCGTGGATACTCCCTCCTTCCAGAGGAAGGGGGAGAATGCCGCCTCACAGACTTTCCACGAAGAAGGCTTACGATACGAGAATGCCGTTTTCCCCATATTGTCATTTCGAGCGAAAGCGAGAAATCTTTTTCGTTTGCGGTCAGGCAAAGGATGTGAGGATAGCGGCGAGCGGGAAGCACCGTGCTTCCCGCGAATCGGAAGGACGGTGTTTCATGCAGACAGCATTACGAAAGAAAACGGAAACGGGAAACGAAAAAGATCCCTCGGCTGCGCTC
>UMHY01057403.1_pt1 | contig 11895 bp, 8 predicted proteins | sample 1965661 | NCBI WGS metagenome assembly UMHY01 (sample SAMEA4836112, study PRJEB28245) | human gut metagenome | biome: gut microbiome; material: fecal sample | place: Denmark | collected 2008
TCTCACTTGCATCACTTGGAACCATCATATCATGTCTGTTCCTCTTTGGAATCATATATGCGGTAGTTGTAAACTTTCAGTCCGGTATGCAGGAGCTTGAGAATACAGTTACAATATCAGTGTTCTTTGACGAGGATGTGTCGGACGACACGATACAGCTTATCGGATCACAGATAAGAACTCTGGATTATGTAAACACGATGGATTACGTGTCGGCGGATGACGCATGGAATAAATTTGTTGAGCAGAACTACGATGATCCACAGGCGGCAAAGAATGCATTTGGCGAGGACAATCCACTTAAGAATTCGGCCTCATATGAGGTTACGCTCAAGGATGTGGCCAGACAGCCGGAGTTCGTGGCATTTGCCCAGGGGCTTTCAGGAGTCAGAAAGGTCAAGAGCTCTGACGTGACTGCGGACAGCATCACGACACTGTCATCCCTTGTCGGATATGCATCCATAGGAATAGTTGTGATACTGATGCTGGTATCTATCTTCCTTATAAGCAATACTATCACCATAGGTATCACGGTGCGAAAGGAAGAGATAGGGATCATGAAGCTGATCGGTGCGACAAATGTATTTGTACGGGCGCCGTTCATCATAGAGGGTGTGATCATAGGTGCGGTCGGTTCGGCTATACCTCTGGTTCTTCTGTACTACATGTATGATAAGATACTGACATATGTTGCCGGAAGATTTAAGGTTGTCACAACGCTGTTTGCATTTGTGAGCCAGCATGACCTGTTCAAGACCATGATACCGGTTGGACTTGTGCTTGGTATCGGTGTTGGACTGGTAGGAAGTATCCTTACCACGAGGAAGCATTTGAGAGTATGATATAATGAGCATTGCGACGGATGCGCTTGCGCAAGACGTCATAATGCGAATGCCCTCATTGAGCCGGCAGGCGATATAATATAATGAAGCACGCTGATGCGTGCGCAGGTCATCGCGCTCACGCACGACGACATAAGATATACTAGTTAATTGTTAGATGGGGATAACAAGGAGTAGTAGATTATGAAAAAGAAAGTCAATGTAAAAGGGAATATCAGAAGGATGGCATTGCTTGTTGCGGGATGTGTAGTCATGGGGGGCATGGCTGCGTCTCAGACCGGGGGAAATATGGCATATGCCATGACGAAGGAAGAGGCTGAGCGTCAGAAGGATGATGCCAGTGAAAACGAGAAGAATGCCAAGGACGTTCTGGATTCTCTGGAGGAACAGCAGAACAAGATCGTTCAGGACGTTGCGGATCTGGATGCCAAGATGACATCCGTCCAGACTCAGATAACGAGCCTGCAGGAGCAGACAGACGAGCTCCAGACGGAGATAGACACAACTCAGAAAAGTCTGGATGAAGCTCAGAAGGCAGAGGATGAGCAGTATGAGGCGATGAAGCAGAGAATACAGTATCTGTATGAGGAGGGGGAGACGGAATATGTCGATGCCCTGCTCACATCCATATCATTCAGCGATCTCCTGAACAAATCAGAGTATATAGACCAGATATCGGAATACGATCAGAGGCAGCTTGCAAAGCTGATCAAGACCAAGACAGATATAGCCAATTATGAGGCGCAGCTTGAATCTGACCTCAGACAGGTGGAGTCGGTCAAGACGGATCTGGAGAGTAACGAGGCTGAACTGCAGACCATTATAGATCAGAAGCAGGAAGAGATCACCAGATATGATGGTGATATAGAAGCCCAGAAGTCGTTGATGAACAAGTTCACTGTGGCCCGTGAGGAAGCCGAGAGACGTATCGCGGAGATATCCAGACAGGAGATGGGCAAGGCAAATGCAAATGGTACGGGTGCGTATACGAAAGATGGAAAGGTATACGACACCTCCAAATATAAGGGCAAATTCATGTGGCCGGTATCGACCGGAGGTGTTATCACGGATGAATTTGGTTACCGAGATGCTCCTACAGCGGGAGCAAGTACATATCATCAGGGACTTGATATAGGCTGTGATTATGGAACAGATATTGTTGCGGCGGAGGCCGGCACAGTCGTGATGTCCTGCTACAATGGCGGCGGTGGCAACATGGTCATGATCAGCCACGGCGGCGGAATATGTACGGTATATATGCACAACTCACAGCTATGTGTAAATGTTGGCGACAAGGTTGTGAAAGGTCAGGTCATAGCAAAGGCAGGAAGTACGGGTGTGTCGACAGGTCCGCATTGCCATTTTGGCGTGTCGATAGACGGAACGTATGTCAATCCGCATGACTTCCTTGGACAGTAGACCGGGCAGGGGATATGGAGAGATTCAGGTATTTGATGGCAATACAAGGTTAGGAGATAATGATATGAGGAAAATGTTGAAGAAGACAGTAGTGACAGCGGTGCTGGCAAGTACGGTGATCGGTCTGACGGGCTGCGGTACATCAGGTGTGTTCAGTGGCACACTCAGCGGCAAAACCGGCAGTTCCACCAAGATAACCTATGATGGCAATTTGTTGGATGCGGACGTACTTGACAAGACAGCGAAGATCGAGAGTATCATAGACAATTATTATTACAATGATATTGACGATGATACGATCAGGGAGGGCATATACAAGGGTATAATGGAATCCCTTGACGATCCGTATGCACAGTATTACACCAAGGAAGAGTATGCCAAGCTGCAGGAGGATGATTCGGGTGAGTATGCCGGAATCGGAGTTACGGTCAGCAAGGATGAGGATACGGGATATGTCCGTGCGGTAAATATCCTTGAGGGTGCACCGGCTGAGAAGGTGGATATACAGCCTGATGACATTATTGTACAGATAGATGATCACGAGATCACTACAGACGATGATCTTGACTACCTCGTATCACTCATAAGAGGCGATGCTGGAACTGATGTTACGCTGAAGATATACAGGGAGCGTGATAAGGCTTACCACGATGTCACCATCACCAGGGAGATCGTTGAGTACAGCACGGTATCATCATTTATGATAGACGACAAGATTGGATATGTGAGGATCACGCAGTTCATAGACAACACAGACGAGCTTTTCCAGAAGGCAGTTGAGGAGCTCAAGAATGAGGGCATGCAGGCACTGATGATCGATGTCAGAAGTGATCCGGGTGGAATGCTCACCACGGTCGTAAACATTTGCGACTATCTGCTCCCAGAGGGAACCATAGTGTCCATCAAGGACAAGACCGGCAAGGTTGTGGACGAGTATAAATCGACAGATGATGAATACCTCGATATGCCTATGGTAGTCCTGACAAATGAGTACAGTGCCAGTGCGTCAGAGATACTTACATCGGCACTCAAGGAATTCGGGGCTGCAACTGTTGTAGGAAAGAATACCTACGGTAAGGGAATCGTGCAGAGCGTTATACCACTTGGTGATGGCACAGCGATCAAGCTCACGACACAGAAGTATTTCACACACGACGACAACGATATCCACAAGAAGGGTGTTGCGCCTGATATTGAAGTGGATCTTCCAGATGATTATACCTATGAGGATTTCCAGGGCAAGAATGACAGCCAGTACCAGAAGGGTATTGAGGTTCTGAAGGAGAAGCTGAAGTAGGGATTAAGATAGAGATTGGTATAAATATAGTTATATAATAGATTTCAATATTGAGTGGGCAGGGCAGATGACGTTACTGCGTTATATAAATTTGTCAGTGAAGTATCTGTTCGAATGCTATCGTATATGTAAAATGCATAAATAATTAAAACAACATAATTTTTAGATAATATGCAGCACAAAAGTGCTGCATATTGTGTTATACTAGGAAATGTTCAGGAATCTGTTATAAGTAATAAAAGGCAACAAAGGAGATATACATGGATAAGGAACTGATTATCGTATTGGACTTTGGCGGACAGTACAACCAACTGATCGCCAGACGTGTAAGAGAGTGTAATGTATATGCCGAAGTACATCCGTACACATTGCCGCTGGAGAAGATCAAGGAGATGAATCCAAAGGGAATCATCTTCACAGGCGGACCAAACAGCGTATACAAAGACGATTCACCTAGCTGCAGCAAGGAGATATTCGAACTGGGTATTCCTATTCTCGGAATATGTTACGGTTCACAGCTCATGGCTCATCTGCTGGGCGGCAAGGTCAGCACGGCCCCTGTCAGCGAGTATGGAAGAACAGAGGTAGAGGTTGACAAGACATCCAAGCTGTTTGCAGATGTGAATGACAAGACCATCTGCTGGATGAGTCACACAGACTATATTGCAGAGGTACCAGAGGGCTTCAAGAAGACAGCTTACACTCCTGTATGCCCAGTGGCAGCCATGGAGAATGCTGAGAAGAAGCTGTATGCGACTCAGTTCCACCCAGAGGTTATGCACACCGAGGAAGGTATGAAGATGCTCAGAGCATTTGTCATGGATGTATGCCAGTGTGCAGGCGACTGGAAGATGGATTCATTTGTAAAAGATACAATAGAGAGTCTCCGTGCCAAGATAGGCGATGGCAAGGTGCTGTGCGCCCTGTCAGGTGGTGTGGACTCATCAGTAGCTGCGGTTCTCCTGTCCAAGGCGATAGGCAAGCAGCTTACATGTGTGTTCGTAGACCACGGCCTTCTTCGTAAGAACGAGGGCGACGAGGTTGAGGCGGTATTTGGACCGGACGGCCCATATGACCTGAACTTCATCAGAGTAAATGCTCAGGACAGATTCTACAGCAAGCTTGCCGGAGTAACCGAGCCTGAGGCAAAGAGAAAGATAATAGGCGAGGAATTCATCCGTGTATTTGAGGAGGAGGCCAAGAAGATCGGTGCCGTTGACTTCCTCGTACAGGGAACCATATATCCTGACGTCATTGAGTCAGGCCTTGACAAGTCAGCGGTCATCAAGTCCCACCACAACGTAGGCGGACTTCCTGACTATGTAGATTTCAAGGAGATCGTGGAGCCACTCCGTCTTCTCTTCAAGGACGAGGTCCGCAAGGCCGGCCTTGAGCTTGGAATCCCAGATTACCTGGTATTCCGTCAGCCATTCCCAGGCCCAGGCCTTGGAATAAGAATCATCGGAGAGGTCACAGCCGAGAAGGTCAAGATCGTTCAGGATGCCGACGCCATCTACCGTGAGGAGATCGCAAAGGCAGGCCTCGACAGAAGCCTCGGTCAGTACTTCGCAGCCCTGACCAACATGCGTTCAGTTGGCTGTATGGGAGATTTCAGAACCTACGATTACGCCGTAGCACTCCGTGCTGTAAATACAACAGACTTCATGACAGCAGATTGTTCAGAGATACCATTTGAGGTGCTTCAGAAGGTAATGAACAGGATTATTAATGAGGTCAAGGGCGTGAACAGGGTAATGTATGATTTGACTAGTAAGCCACCTGGAACGATTGAGTTTGAATAAATTATGAAACCTAGAGAATACAGTAATGATATTCTCTAGGTTTTTGTGTTTAGATAACAAGTATTGGGAAAAAGAGAGAAGGATTAAGTAATTATGTATTTTGATACGTTAAATTCTGAAGAACAGATATCACAGCTTATCAAGCCTATAATAGAGGTGCTTCAGGAGGCTGGTGGACAGTTAGACCGATCAGAGATACGTGATAGAATTAGTGAAAAGGATGAACGTATAGCTGAATTTGAACAAAAGATCTACACTTCAAACAAGACTGGAAACCAATATAAAAAGTTTGATTTCAAATTTAATTTTGCAATAAAAGAACTTGGATATGTAGGAGTGTTATCGTATGAAAAGTATAATCCAAAGATTACACTTACCTCAGAAGGTGCAAGTATAGACTTGACTAGGTTTAATGTAAAAACGGAGGTAAGGGATAAGGCTCGTAAATATTGGGAGGAGCATTCTGCAAAAAATAGGAATAAGAAAAACGTTACAGCTACACCGATGGTGGAAGATGAAGAAAATGAATCTGAAAAAGAAGAGCTTTTGGATGATTTTAAGGTGAAATTACAGAGCGCAATTGCAAATATGTCGCCTGCAAAATTTGAGCAACTATCAAGATCCTTACTTACGAGGATGGGAGTACAGTTTACAAATAAAGGCGTACAAGTTTCTAATGACGGTGGTATTGATGGATATGGCTATCATATAGATGAAGACGATTTTAGAACAACAAGAGTAGTGATTCAGTGCAAGAGATTTAATAATAGTCCAGTTAGTGAGCCAGATATAAATCAGTTTCTGGGTGCTATGAATAAATATCAGGCAGATTATGGAGTTTTTATAACAAACAGTCGTTTTACAAATAATGCTAGAGAGGCTGCCAGAGCGGGTACTCCGATCACACTAATTGATGGCAATGAATTGATCAAATTGATTATCAGATATGAATTATACATAACACCTGTTACAACATATGTGTTGGATGATTTTTATGATGATTAAGAATGGCTGGATTTGTAGAGATAACAGAGTTTGCTGGAGAATTGCATAGTGAAATGGAGGAGATTGTTCCAATGAAGTGTGGTTATATTGAAAGAATTATGATGTTAGAAGGATAATTTGAAGCATATATATAATGAGAGATAGGAAAAATGATATAAAGTATGTAATATAGCCTTGATTAAGAGTTGCTTAACTTTTAGCCAAGGCTTTTGCTATATATAAGTTGAATATGAAATATAAGGGCATTTAAGATTGATAACAATACTAAAGTAAAAAAATAAATATAAAAACGTAAATAAAATATTTACAACGATATACAGGAGTGATACTATAATTTATATGAATGCGGAATTTATATCAAGGAGATTAATATGCAGAATAGTAATGATTTGTTTGATTTGAGAGCGGCAATAGGAAATAAAATAAAAAAACAAATGGAACAGCAGGCGATTTCAAAGGCTGAATTATGTCGTGAAACTGGCATGTCGAGACCAACGTTGGATAAGATGATCTCAGGAAGTATTACAAATAAGACGAATTATGATAAACATATTTCAAAGATAATGGATTGCCTTGGGATATCGTCGGATGTGCTTTTAGGCAATATAAAAAAGAATCGGACTAGAAATATTAGAGAGATTTTGAGGAAATCTATTGAAGACATAGCAAAATTTACAGGCATATCAGTAGATCGTTTGAAAGATATAGAAGACGGTGCGGAGGCAACATTAACAGAACTGAGAGATATTGCTATGTGCTTTTCTACAAGCGTCAATGTAATACAGGAAAAAAATTTCTTTGAACCTCAACTGGCAGAGATGGATTTGTTGATTTCTACTATTGCTGAAAAGGGTACCAATGATGTAAGTGGTTTTTGGGGGCATGTTGGGATTCGGATATCGCGTGGAAAAAAATACAAATGGTTTCCTATTACTAGAATTACCAGAAAATTTGTATATCAGGATATGGAAAACAAATACATGGTAATCCCGTGTATGAACAACAAGGTCCTATTTCTGAATATGGATAATATTGATAGAGTTGTATTGTTAGACGACGCATGTGATCCGCCTGCTGATTTAGATTGGCCGATGTGGAGTGGGGAAGAAAAAATTAGTGAGGGAGAAGTCCCTCAGGTGTTATATGAACTTCTAGAGGATTATTGCTTTGGCGAATTGACAGAGATTTCAGACAACTTGCATAAATGTTTAGAGGGGTTCGTTAGAGAGTATAAAATATCTGAAGAAGAAATGAATGATATTGTAAGCGGGATTGAAATATATTATGCTGACGGGCTGCACGAATCAGATACGATATATTTTGGTGATAATGAAAATATATCAGAAGCAGTCTCGTATGTGTATGATCATGATGATTATGACGATTATGATTGTATGGATGAGGTGCTATATTATACTGGATATTGTGAATGCGAGAATTTGATAAAATTAAAGAATATAGCTATGTTAGAATTGCCATTTATAAAACTTGAAAATGCTATAATCGAAAAAAATGACTTATGAACATAAGGGAAAAGGAAAGGATGAATATTGTTTGGATAAGAAAATATTTATAAGTCATTCTTCTAAGGATGTACGATATGTGGAAAAAATAATAGATCTTCTTGTTGATATGGGTGTTCGTGAAAAACAGATATTTTGCTCGTCTGTACCAGGCTTTGGGATTCCGATGGACAAGGATATATATGAATATCTTGCAGAAGAATTTAGCAGGACTGACGTACATGTAATATTTGTGCTTTCGCGCAACTACTATAAAAGTATTCCCTGTTTGAATGAAATGGGGGCAGTATGGGCACTGAAAAAAGAGTATATGACTATATTATTGCCTCATTTTGATTATCAGGAGATCAAAGGCGCAATAAATCCCAGACAGATTTCGTTAAAACTTGATTCCGATCAGGGGGAGATGAAGGAGCGGATTGAGGAAATGAGAACTAAGTTAAGTAAGGAATTGGAGCTGCCTCCAATTGTTGTTACGAGGTGGGAGAGGAATAGGGATAGGTTTATTAGGGATGTGTTGATGATTAAATTGTAAATGCATTTTGTAGAACATTATTAATTCAGATGGTATATTTATATTATTTGACTGTAAAATAATATTTTTCAAAAGTTTTGATAAGAAAGATATTGTAATTGAACGAGTCGGAAGTGAGAGGTATAATTAACTGAGAAAGAAAAAATTATCCCCCTGGAAGTGTACTAGAATTATTTCTGAACTGTAATATGGAGTAGTTGCAATTTCGAAAGATTGTTTGGATTCGATAAATTATAATGACTATGTTGAAGCCCTATGTGAAAAAGGGGGATATTAGATTTATGATAGATGAAAATGAAGTATAAAGTAGGAACTTGATATAAAAGGATGTGGATGTTTTGCTAGCCTGAAAGTTTCCAGACTGATAGACAGAAGGACCCAAACCAGCATATGCAAGCAGCTTGTTGGGGCTGGAGAAACGATGTATATCACCGATTTCACCACAAGTATCATTCCTCCATTGATATATCCGATGCCAGGAATGGTCATAATGCCAGAATCATTGAATTTTATTATTTCTGTCATTTCAGCTTCAACTCTTTCTAATTGGCTATCGAGTAACTCTATTTGTTGTATGGTGTGAGTTACCTGGATAGATAGAGAACTGTCGTTGGCACCGACAGACTTCTGTGCGAGAACTCTTAACTGCTGAGCCATCTCTTTATCAAAGCGTCCGTGCGAGTTCACTTTGAGAAGATGAGCCAGATGAGTCATATGCATAGAAGCAATAGCTTCCGGTGTTGGCGCTTCCTTGAGAAGTGCATAGACAGATTTTTGATGCAGACCTGATTTGAAGAAATACTGCAATTCAGGGAATATCTCATCCACGTAAGAAGTCAGCTGAATCTTTAGGCGGGTTCGCTGCTTAATGGTTTTCTGACGGAATCGTCCAAGGGCTTTTAAGTCCATCAGATCAAGATCATAGAAGGTCACAAATCTGAGAGATTCCTGCATCATGAGAGTTTTGCAAATGATGTATGTGTCGACTTTGTCAGTCTTCGTTTTGCGAATGTTGTTCTTACGCATAGTAGAAGTCTTGATGGGGTTCAACACACACACTTTGTAATTCTTAGCAACAAGATATCGAACAAGGTTGTCGCCGTAGTGTGCCGTCGATTCAAGACCAATGATGAGTCTGTCCTTGTCTAGAGGATCTAGCTTGGAAAGCAGCAGTTGGAAGCCATCATTGTCATTTGTAAATTTGAACGGCTTGATTAGTTCTTCGCCATCAGAAGATATGGCTGAGGCAAAGTGATTGAGTTTGGAAATGTCAATGCCTACATAAATCATGAGGTTGTACCTCCCTTTCTAAAGTCTGATACCGTGATATCCACCAGCGATTATCATCGTAGACTTGATGGAAATAAGTACTCGGATTACTCCGGCAACATCCAGTTATAAACAATTCAGATAAAGGTAGCGGCAATACACTCCTACGAGTAGTCAGAGCTACAGGGAAAAATCAAAAGTCCACAGTATCTGAATGTATTGAACCACGATATTAAAATGAAAGGAACGAATGATTATTAGATTCTAAATAATCATACAAGGGGGATTATGAAATTCAAAATAAATGGTCAATGGTCGAATGATTATGAACATGATGGAATGCTATTTTTTGCACAAAAAACTGAAGAAATGTTGTTTTATTATACAAGTCATCTATATAAAGTCCCAGTATATAATTCATATTTCCTTATGTGGGAGTATTTATATACAAGCGAGCTTGTTAAGAAAAATGTGATTAACGATGGGCATTTGAAGTATATACTAGAAGAATTTATTGACACATTCGAAAATGATATTGTTATAAAAGACAACATGTCAGATGATAAAATAAAATATATTGTTCAAACGCTAAATTCGTCTAGCTTTATAGATATTGAAAGGGTTATTCATTATTTGTTCCATTATTTTCATAATTACAATGAAATGTGCGTTGATTATTTGAAACAAATAATTATACAACCTAAAGAGAAGAAGAAAATAGAATCTGCAATTCGATGTTATCTTCCAACACTGTTAAATGGGGGATATAGTCAAGAATTTATTTATAGATATAATAATACATTCTGGGATAATGAAAGTATATCAACTACAAAAGTACTTGACGAATATTTTGGGAGATTTGATTTTAAGCAGAGAAAATACAGAGTTTATATATGCTTAGATAAGAAAGCAAAGCAGTTTAAAAGAATATTAGAAACGAGGTTAAATGCAAATTTTGAGCAGGATCAGTTTTCGACAAGGCTAAAATATGATAAAAATAAATATATACAAATTAGTTTCGAAGTTGAATCGTTAGATGAAAATAAGGCGGCACAAGAAGCATATGGAATTGTCAATCTGTTTTTAAGATTTTATAAATTTCTAGGGAACAGAAGAGATGAGTGGTATCTAGAAAAGTGTTTAGTAGTATCTGAAAATGATGAGTGTTTAATAACAGATATATTGCCTCAAGGATATTCGTATTCTAAAGATTATGATGATAAAACAATAGGGAAAAATTCAGAAGTCTTAATTACTGCATTGCTTAATAATGCGCATAATTCATTTAGTGAAATTAATAAATTATTAGAAATTCACAATATTGCAATTAATGACTCAGATATGCAGAATAGTTTTTTGAATTTATGGTCAATTTTGGAGATATTGGGTGTTAAGAAAAGGGATAATTCGAAGATGATCGAGATAGAGGATGCAATTATTCCGATTTTACTTAATGATTATATTAAGAATATATTTGAAGAGCTTCATGATTATGTAAAGGCAAATATTAATGAGGACAAGTATAAAGAAATTATGAGTGAAGTTGATTTAGATATAGATGAATATGAAAAATTAGCATGTATAGTATTATTAAAGAAATTTGAGGAGCTAAGGAAAAGATTAATCTCTGAATTGGCAAAGTATCCGCTATTAAGAAGTCGCATTTCTCAATTATGTGTTAATTTTAATGAAAAAAATGGCTATCTTAAGGAGATTGAAAGATACGAGAAAAGAGTAAGATGGCATTTGCGCCGAATGTATAGGACTAGAAATGCTATAATACATTCAGGAGAAAATACAGAAAATTTAAAGGCGTTAGGAGAACATTTACATAGTTATATTGATGAGATATTATATGAAATTATAATTCAACTAGCAACAAAACATAATTATTGTACGATTGATAATGTCCTTATAAATGCAAGATTTAAGTTGGATGAAATAAAAAAGAGGTTCAAAGATAAAGATGAAATTATGTATGAAGATATATTAGATTTATACGAAAAGTACTAAAGTATGTGATACCCATATGATACCTAAATTTGTGAAAATATAAAATAATTGTGATAAAAGGTGGAATAATTGCCATTAAAAGCTCTAGAAATCAAGCCTTCACAGGGATAATAAGTTCCTCTGCGGGGAGTTTGAATAACGGGTTAGAATGCCGAAAGCCTGTATTTATGCGGGCTTCCGGCATTTGTTT
>UMHY01010474.1_pt1 | contig 11791 bp, 10 predicted proteins | sample 1965661 | NCBI WGS metagenome assembly UMHY01 (sample SAMEA4836112, study PRJEB28245) | human gut metagenome | biome: gut microbiome; material: fecal sample | place: Denmark | collected 2008
CAAAATTCCAATTCAAATCATACACATTGAGCTTATGTCCCACAAATCGGTCATAGTCCACTTCTATGTAGGTTGGTTCCCCATTGAAACAGAAAACTTTATAATCCTTTAACTGCCATCCTGTATCATCTACCATGTATTTCTCTGCAAGAACAACCGGTTTGACATTCTTGTAAGCATATTCACGTGTCCTATAATAGAAGTTTTTCTTTAGGCTTTTCATGATTTTCTTTCTGGCGGCATACTTGTCTAATTTTGATTTGTCTGTACATATCACAAGCCCCCCCGAATCGTGATTGCATTTGAGTACAAACTGGTCTGGTAAGGAATCAAAATCAATCTTGTCAAAACTATCCCATGCCCCGTAAGTAGGTATGATATGATTCTCCCCAATGATTTTTGCAACGATTGGTTTTACTCTATATTTGTCTACCATGTCGGTGTATGACCAATCGTGATAGTTCAACAAAAGCCATTGCAATTTGTCGTTGAACCTTTTAGGAGTTTTGAGATTAACACTTCTGTGATGGCTTAGGAAATAAGTAAACCTAATCCAAGTTTCATCGTTTTTTATGTATGGTGATATAAATGTTATCACATCTTCACATAAGGTTTTGAACCACTTTTTCATGTCTCGTTTAATTTAATTCTTCAACAAACGTAACCAGTCTATTCATGCCTTCACGTATTTTGGATTCATCTAATGTAAATGCAATACGTATGAAGTCATCACAAATCTTTCCGTATGCTATTCCCGGAACCACTGCCACTTGTTTTCTTTTGAGTAATTCATACGCGAATTCTTCTGATTTCATGTCTGTCTTGCTGATATCAATCATCGCGTAGAAAGTGGCATCGACTGTTGCAGGTTTTATTTTCTTTGTCCGGCTCAACGTTTCCATCAAAACGTCTCTCCTGTTCTTGAAAACGGTAGCCATTTCCGTGGAGTAATCGATATCTGTGCGCAATGCCTCTATTGCCGCATATTGTGATGGCAGTGGAGCACAGGCGGCTACGTTCTCTTGCAATTTGGTCATAGCGGTGATTATTTTCCGGTTGGCCGCCACATACCCTATACGCCATCCTGTCATACAAAACTCTTTAGAAAGACTGTTAATAAAAATTGTCCGTTCTTTCATATCAGGGAGCGATGCTATGCTTTTGGGACGCATATTCCCATTATATACCAGACTTTTATATACTTCATCGGTAATCACCATAAGATTTTTTTCTTTTGAAACTTCTGCAATTTGGGAGATGAATTCTTGGCTGAATATTTTGCCCGTGGGGTTACAAGGTGTATTGAGTATGATTGCTACCGTTTTGGGGGTTATCGCTTCCTTGATTTTATTCACGGAACATTTGAATTCTTTGATGTGGTCATAGTCTTCCACGATAACCGGTACGCCGCCACACATCTCAACCATCTGTTTATAATTCACATAATAAGGGGCAGGTATTATAACTTCATCTCCAGGGTCGATAGTAGCTAACAATGAGAGGTATAGGCCTTCCATAGCACCGACACTTACCAATATTTCATTTTCTGGAGAATATGTCAGTTGTTCTTTCTTGAATATGTAATTTGCGATGGCTTGGCGTAAGTCAATCAGGCCTGCGTTTTGTGAGTAACGCGTCTTGTTTTCCATAATAGCTTTGCATCCGGCTTCTTTGATTGGGGTTGGAGTCGGGATGTCGGGGTCTCCTAAGGTGAAGTCTATCACATCTTCATATTCCTTGGCCATATTGAATAATTTCCTAGTCAAGGATGGCTGAATATTTGTAGCCGCTTTTGAAATCTTAATCATATACGTTTGTTTTTATGATTTTGGATAATTATCGTTTTGGAATGTTCGTCATTTATACCAAATTGAGCTTTTTGAGCAGTTCTTTTGTTATTACCTTATTTACGTCATAGGTTTCTGCGTTTTGTTGGCACTTCAAGGCCATCTTTCCTATGTCATAGCATCCTTCAATACACTTTTTCATTTTGTCGCATAATGCAGGGATGTTATGTACCGGAATGAAAAGAGCGGTTTCTCCCTCGGTCATAAACTGTTTGTTGTGTGCCCAATCTGTGACAATCATAGGGATACCGCTTATAAATGCATCAATAAATACCCCTGCGAAACCTTCGCCTTTCCAATAGGTCGGGAACAACATCAGGTCGTATTGGGATAACTTGTCATAACCGTTTTCGTTTTGCAGGTTAAGGAAACCTCGGTAGTTCACGTTTTGTAAGGGTTCTATTTTTTGAAAAAAGTCAGTCTTGTAGGTTTCAGCGATTTTTCCATAAAAGTCTATGGTATATTTGTCTTTAAATCCCGTAGCATTGAGTTGTCGGGCTGCTTCTATAATGTAATCGCAACCTTTTTCTTTCATAATTCTGCTAAGAAATACGAAACGTAACGGGCGTGTTATTTCCTTTTTCCATTCATTTATACGTTCCTTTATGTTGGGGTAATAAGTGATAGGTTTAAAGTTTGGAAGTTGAAAAACATTTTTTACGCCGCAATCGGTCAGTTGCTGTACCATTAGATTACTCTCAACGATTGTCCAGTCTATATAACCGATTATGTCTTTATCAAATATGCCGTTTTTGACTTTTTCACCGAGAGTTCCGCCTATAACCCAATGAATCGTGGGTTGTTTCCATTTCACTTTTTTCATCAACTTCATCATCGGGTACACGTTTACCGTACTGGTCGAGAATATGATGGTGTCTTTTTTATGTATTACCAAATTCCAAATCAGCTGTAAAAACACCCAAGGATGCCTTTTCCAGTTCTTGAAGTCTACACATCTGCACTTCACTCCCAGTTCTTCCAACTTGTGTATCATCAGTTGGTTCTTCATTGTTTCCCCGCAATCTGCAGGTTTGTCTTTGTTTATCCAACCGATAATAATTATTCCGTTCATTGTTTGTTTCCTGTTATATTGTATCTTTAAAGGGCATAAAAAGAGTAAAATTGCTTTTAATCTACTAATACCCAAGGCTCGTTTGTGTGATTCCTCCGTTTGATTATTTTTGCAGGCACACCGGCAACGATGCTATGGCTCGGCACGTCCTTTACGACTACTGCATTTGCACCGATTATGACATCGTCCCCAATTGTTATGGGGCCGAGTACTTTTGCTCCGGCTGCAATCCATACGTTGTTCCCGATAGTAGGGATTCCTCCATTTGCCCATCCTATCGTGACTTGTTGGTTAACCATGCAGTTCATGCCCATTTCTTTCACAAGAATCATAGTGCTGAAACCGTGCATTATTCTCAATCCCCCTCCAATACCCCCCCCGTTTTTATTTTTTTTGCAAACTATATATAAGTTTAAATGGTAGGCTGTGGGGTATGTGAATATTCTCATCCATCCGAGTCCCCCGGATTTTAATCTGAAATCAATGAGCCTTCTGTATTCCGCATATTTGAAGAACAGAAGTAAGAATGAGGTTGTTCCGGAGGGAATATTTTTCCATTTGCACCAAGCTTGAAAGTCTTGCCTGAGTTCTTTTAAGGTCACCATAGGTTCTATTTTACGAGTTTTCCCAAAATATCAATGTAACCATGGCCGAATTTTAAATCCGGTTCCATGTAATTTCCTTCTCCCCATTCGTTCCAACTCTGTAAGAACAAAATCTTGTGCTCGTCTTGTTTGTCCTTTATTAAGTCAAGTGCTTGCTCGACCATTTTCCCAAATAGTTTCGGAGTAGAACCGTGCCAGATGTTATTTGTCTTCTTTCCTGAACGTGGGCTACGGTCAAAATTCGGGATAATGGTTGGATATATGTTTTCCATTTTGTCGTTTTCTACATAATAGTTTCTTATGATTTTAGCATAATCAATATGTAATACATAGTCAATGTGTAGCTTGGTCTGTATGAACCGTTTTAAATAATAAATCAACGGTGAGTCGGATTTTGCTTGTGCGCCATTTCCTCCACGTGAGTTTACCGCATCAAAGCCTAACGATAAAATATGGTTATAATAATCCCCAGAGGCATCTTTTTGGGAAAACACGTTCCTTATTTTACCGTCTGACGTATGTAGCCTGAAATTTTCTGTCAGTCCAACGAAATGGAAACCTTTCAGTCCTTCTTTTTCAGCCAACTTATTCCATAAATCTTTGAAATGTGGGAAGTCCACAAAGTCCCGAGGGGCAAATACGACAAACAAAAGCTTGCCATCTACTTTGATATAACGTTTGTCTTTAAAGGCATTCAAATATTTATAGAAATGTGAAATATGGTCTTCGTCTCCGGGGTAGGTCATTTCAACAATGATGGTTTCTTTGTATCCCGTTTTTGATGAGGTCCAAGTCCGGGTGGACCATGTATGGTTTGCCCATCCTAGGCAAAAAGGAAAATCAGGCTTGCCGCTTTCCACGACTTCGTTAAAAGGGCGTTCCAACAATTCTTTTCCTCCCCCGAACCAATAATGCCAATAACAGAATCCTTCTATACCGGCCTCGCGTGCTAACTCGGCTTGTTGTTCTCGGATTTCAGGCATTCGTAAGTCGTAATATCCTAAGTCGGCAGGAACACGGGGTTGGTAGTGTCCACGGAAAAGCGGTTGGGCTCTTCCAACGTTTGTCCATTCCGTAAAGCCCTTACCCCAAAATTTGTCGTTCTCAGGAGTCGGATGAAACTGGGGTAAGTAATAAGCTATGACTCTTGCTTTTTTGTTTGCCATAATTTTATTTGATAAAGTATTGTGGGGTAATGAATATATCATTTTTGTTCTTTAGCCCAATAGATGAATTGATTAGCCAGATAATGAGGAACCCGGTAAATAAGTCTAAACTATTACTAAAAGTCTTGTATGTAAAGCATGTAAATCCCGTAATGCATAGCATACCCCAAACATAGAGAATATAGAGCTTGTTAGATGCGATAATATGTTTTTTAAATATTGCTTTTTTCAGAATGAATGAGAGGGTCAGCAGGAACGGGATGATAAAATATCCAAAATCTGAGTACATGTCACCAACAAAGGTATAGAATCTACTGGGAGATATTCCCATTTTAGGTCCCCAGTAATCTCGGCGTTCCAAAAAGTCCGTAAAAGTGTCCATGCCTAAAATATATTTAATGAAAGCAAAGCAGTTATCCCCTTCGGTGAAAGCTTGCGTATGCCACATGTTCTGGTTAAAATTAAGCGTGCCTTCTCCGGCATATAAGGAAATCCATCCTAACAAGGACACGGTTTGTGCACCTTCGCTCATGCTGTAACGGGCAAATGTCATGATGGAGAACAATAATATAAAAATGGAAAAGATGCCTATTGCTATTGCCTTTATTCTTTTTATGTAATTCCTGTTCTTAATATAATTCCGGAACATCAGGTATGTAAATATGGCATTCAATGAGGTGAAGACTACGGCAGATCGTCCAGAGAGCGATAGTGTGTATAATACCGGGTTGACGCATCCCATTAAAAGTCCCCCTAATTTATATTTGTTGATTTTTCCATATCCGAGATAAAGGAATAATAAAAAAAGGGAGCAATATTGGAACTTAAGATTCAATGAATTGCAAATTTTTCCAACGGGGGAATACCAGTTCACTACTTTTTGCTTGTTGAAATCGCCTTCCATTTTGTCTGCATACAATGTCGCGAGTGCGTCCGAATTGTCAAAACTAAATGTTTTTACCAGATGGATGGCGTTTTCAAAAAAAGGTATGATGGAGATTAAACAGAAAAATAAGATTATTCTTTCAAAAAAGAACTTGTTTCTTATCGTAATCGTGGAATATCTATCATCGATATATCCAAATGGAATGATTGAAATAGCAAGGCATGTGGCGAAAAAGATGTATGGAATTATTGTAATCTTATTATATTCTTGCGAGGCTGTATAGAATATAATGGAAAATATGGATGAAAGCATCCATATGAACATTATATAACGAAGGCATGCTTTATCTTTCCTGTAGCAAGAAACCAATATAAAAAGAATAACATGAAATATAGAAAAAGCAACAACGACAGGCATATTGATAATTATTGTAAAAGTTGTGACGCTTCTGAGAAACAAGACATGGCTATGGCATGTGCATGGTCTGCGTATTCTTTCAAATTTTCTCTCGAAGGTTGGTTACCGGTGATTACCTGTTCAAATTTGGCGAAATCAAACTTGTGTATGGAAGCTTCCGTATTGAATTCAAATGAACGTCCTTTTATGCCTAAGATTTCCAACATGCCTGCTATCTTATGTTCGTAACTTAATGCGATTACAGGAATACGGTTGTTGATACCGAACACGATAGAGTGGTAACGTGTACCTATTATCATTTGGGCATCCTTAATTATATTTTGTTGGATGTCAGAACTGTATGTGTCCGGAAATACTATGATTCGTGATGGATTTTCCGTTTCTTTCTTTAACCTCTTGAAGTATAGGTAATCGTTCTTTTTTCCTGCATTATAAAGCTGTGGGAGCATGACGATGTTATAGTTGGTCTTTTGGATTATGATGTCAATCATTTTTAGGTAACATTTGTCAATAACGTCCTGTGGCATGTTTGTGAATGACGGATGCCATGTTAGTTGGTTGGGTACAAACACGATATATTTTTGTTTGCCTAAGTCTGTCCTGACACTGTCAGGTAATGTGGCATCGGGCGTGTCTAAAAAGGCGGAATCAATGGATTTTATGTATTTTATGCCAAGTTTGTTTGCCAAATCCATGCTTCGGGCATCTCTCAATGACAAGAAGTCCATCTTTTTAAGTATTTCTTTTGCTCTTGTGCAGAAGATATGTTGTAATATGTTTCGAGGGTTAAATGGTCCTATTGAGCGTGAGTAGTAAATGACGGGCTTATTGTAATGCTTGCATAACATCATGTTATACAAGTGCGACCAATTATAAAATCCGCCTAGGCAGATTCCCCCAGGGGCGCAAAGCACTATGTCTGCTTCTTGTATGTATTGTATTAGTTTCCGGTTACTGGGAATAATACGACTCCAGAACATCATGCCCGAACAAGCAGAAAATATGCGGCTTTTGCGATATCCTTTATTGGTGTTAATGTTGATATATTTGTTTTGTGGGTTATCTACTTTGATTTGTTTGATAGTTCCTTCTTTCACGTTCTCAAGCAAAATCATGACAGAGGCATTGGGTACATTCTTATTGAGTGTGCGGATAAGGCTTCTGTGTGCAGCTTCGTCACCTCGGTTGTATACAGGTTGGTTTAAAAGTAATATTTTCATTGTTTATGTTGTTATGATTTTTTATATTTTCTTTTTACCTACTAGGAAAGGGGCGTATTTGTTGATGAGGGATGATATTCCGAGTAAGATAAATGATTGTACAGTACATAATAGAATAGGATAAATCCATTGGCTTCCATTTAAAAATTCAAAATGCCTGAACAGAAGCATTGTTATAGCCAAAGCCTTTCCATTAAAGGCAAAAAAAGCTAATGAATTCTTTCCTTGCCTTTCAAAAAAAGAACAAGGGTATAAGCATGAAATAGCACAAATGGCAATTATTCCAATAAGTGACAGAATGATGAATAGCAAGGGGGCGTTGTAATAATTGTATGCAAAATGAAATTCCATGTTTGTGTTTAGCTGTAAGGCAAAATCTACACAGATATATAATATAAGTAAGGAAATCCCTGTTTTCCTGCTTATTTGTATGGCTTTGCCATCAGTGAATTCTTTCGTTATATTTCCTACGATAAAGTAAGCCAATGCAAAAAGAGCTATGTCGCAATAGTAAGGGCAGGTATATGATACAGTGTTTCTTATCAGATAAACTGAAGGCAGCAGTATTATTGCTGTTGCAATTTTGCTTTTTAAGTTTTTCATGTAAATATGGTGGAGCAAAATGAAATACAATTGCACCATAATAATACATGAAACGAACCACAAGTCATAACCATATACAATCCTGAGTATTCGATTGCTGATGATGTCGTAATTGCCATTGAGTAATGCCTTCCAGTTATCGAGGCCTATGAAGGCAAGCAGGAAACACAAGAGGAAATATGGAATGATTAAGTTTCTTACCAATTTCAAAATATCCGTTTTGATGTCCTTGTGGCAATTGAACAAATATCCAGACAAGAAAAAAAATAGGGCCAAAAAGAATGGCGTGTAAATCATTTGTAGATAAGTGTGTTCTAATTTGCAGTGTGCCAATAAAACACAGAAAACACAAATTCCGCGGGCATTGTCAATCCATCTTATCCTTGTTTTCTTTGTTTGCATAGGATTATTCTTAGTTGATATATTCTTAATGTTTTATTTTCGTTTTTCTTTTAAAAGCATTGTCTTCTCAAAGCAATTTTTAATTTTGCAATGGAACGACAATAAGCCTATGTCAAGCACTAAAAATCTATACCAACGTTTTGTACAAAGTTGGCGAAAGAACTTTATTCTGTCAGGGTGGTGTCTATAACTTTCTTTTCTGTCCAATGTGGATTTTTGGGATAATATAACTTGCTGCCAAGAGATCTCATTTGCATGAATATAGTTATCATTTTGGGCTTGAGTTAGGATGCGATTTCCAGTCTCAGAGAAGCAAGTGGCTAAAGTCATGCCGATTTTTTCTGATGATATATATTCTTTTAGCCATGGATCTGCGAGTGCGATATCACTATGTTGGTTTAATGTGTCTTTGCACATGAAACATTTTGGACGAATAAATAGGCGTGAATGGAAGATTCTATTCCAAATGGAAGCGTTATTGGCTATGAAGGTCTTTTTGTTGACTTTCGTCTTTATTGTGATTCCGCTTGGCCATCCGTTTCCTCTATATTGGATATGGCAGACATTTTGTTCTTTTATATTGATTCGTTTTAATAAATACTTGGTCGCATCAAGTGTTTGTTGCGAAGAGCAAGTTAACCCGATTATGAATACTTTGTGACCATATCTTTCACAAATTGATTTTATGGCCTTGGTTTGGCAAGGTAAAGCGAAACAAGCAAGTGTTCCCTTTATCTCATTTTGGTGAGATTTGACAAACCCGATTAAATCTATTTCTTGATAAATTGAGCCACAAATTTGGTATTCGTCAAATGAGTGAATTATTTTAGGAACATATCTTAGTGTAATAGGGTCAAACTCGAAAGATATGGATGTGCCAATAAGTTTGTTGTCGAATAACCATTTGATAATGGTAGTTCCTATTCCTCCAGACGTGGCTTTATATCTGATGTCGGAGTTTGTGGAATATCCGATATAACTTTTCATTTTCTTATCATTCTTTTAAAATAACGTAATTCTTTCCAACCTAATAATATGGCATAGAGTTGTAGCTTCATGACGTTGTGGTAGGTGGGAATCAACAGGTTTGCGAAGCATCCGGTGAACAATACCGTGATTATTGTGACGTATGAGGAACCGATGATTCCATATTGGGGAATTAGGAAATAGTTTAGCAACACACATAGGATACAACCTAATATATTTCGTATGAAGGCCCATTTTTGTATGTGTTCCATGATGATGATTTGTCCTCCGGCAGATGACAACGCCATTCCTACAGCCTTGAACGCCATGATTTGCAAAACAGGGATGGCTGGAGCGTACTGGATGCCGTATGTGTATGTGATGAGCCAATAAGAGAGCGATGATACCATTACGGACATGATGATAGCCGTCCATGTGGTAATGCTTACGAATGTCTTCTTTTTAACTTCGTATGTTTCCGGCTTGTTTTCTTTCTCCCTTACCAACATCGGGGTGACAGTCTGCACCAAAACCATAGGGAGGAACACAATCAAGTCTACGAACTTTCCGGCTGTGGCGAAATAACCGACTTCAGTTTTGTTTATCATGTCACCAATCATGACTTGGTCTATGCGTTGGTAAATGATGACAGCGGCACCGGATAGGACGAGGGGAAATGATTCTTTTAGGATAAAAGGCACTAAAGTCTTGTCGAAATGCCATTTTCGGATGGAACCGACAGTGGATTTATAACTAAGGTAATATCCGCTTGCAACCAATGCCGTATCAAATATTTGTGCATAAATAAAGTATTCCAAAGGTGCTTTAATCCAAAGCAACAGGATTTTGATTCCTGCACCGACGAATGTACGGTACATTTCGGATTTTACAATATATTTGTTTTGGACTATGGATGTGAAATAGTTACGTAACAGATTCCCTGTACCGGTGAACAGGGTCAGTCCATAAGCTAACACCATCAGGGAGGTAAACTTGTCTGTTTGGAAGTAGAACAAAGATATGGCAATGACGATATAAGCTATTGTAGCAAAAAACATTCTCAAGCAAAAACATGTCCCCATGATGGCATCCTTTTTGTCATTCTGCCGGGACAGCTCACGTATTTCGATGTTGTCCATGCCGAATGTCGCAATAATGGAGAAAATGGCTACATAACTAATTACATAGTTCATGAGACCATAACTTTCCGGGCCGAGATATCTGGCGACCAATATTCCGACGAAAAGCGCACTCGCCATATTGACGGCCTTGCCTCCTAAAGACCATGCTACATTTGAGACGATTTTCTTTTGTGAATTAGATAAGTTCATGGCTAAAGCAGTTCAACTCTCTTGGTTACAGTCGTAAATGTTGGGATTTGCTAATTTGGGATGCTTACGGTTTGAAATTAAGTTTATCGATCATGCCAACTTGTTCAAATCCACATCAAGCCCGGCTGCTTTCATTTCTTTGGCGACAGCAATCTGCCATGCTCCCTTGTCGTCAAACGACACATATACGATGCCGGACATGTCGCCGGGAAATTCTACATCAGAATCCACCAAGGCGCATACGTTTTGTCGCCCTAACAAGGCACACATATAACCGTGTTCAAAAACCACATTTTGCCGGGCGCGGGGATTCAGATGTTCATTGGCATGCAATTTGTCATTTCCTAAATCACATGCTGTGTATAGGATTATGGCAAAGGCCAAATCATTGGCTTCACGTTCGATTTTCTCAATGATGGTACATCCGGCATTGGGCTGTTTGAAAAGGACAACGGGAGTGTATCCCAAGGTCTTGATAAACAATTCGACTTGTGACCTTATGGCCGTGTCGTGTCCGTGTACAATGAAAACGCGTTTTGAATCTGGATGGAAACTTTTCTTTTCAGTCCTCTCTACTTGTACGGTGAGAGTGGGTAATAATGGGATTTTCAGAACCAGGGTTTCCAAATATTTCGATTTTACTTTTAAGTTCGTCCTGATATTCTTGAACGAGATTTTCATTTCCTATGGAAATCAGGTATTGGCCACTGTTGATGTAATCACGTTGGTATTCATTGTTGGGGATGTCAAATGCTTGTTTTAATAGCTCACTGTTATAATCAGTCCATTGCTTGAACTCTGAAATCCATTTTTCTTGTTCTTCTGTCGGTTCTGTTCTTGCTTTCCTTGTCATATAGCCATATTCTCTATACGCATCAGGAATATTGGGAACAGAAGCTTTTATTAAAGGTAGCTTTTTGCCAATTTCTATCCTCTCAGAAAGTTGCGATAGGAACTGTTCTTTTTCCAATACAAGTCTTGCTTTTTCAACGGGTCTATTTGTTCCTTTTCGGTTCGCCATAAACGATTATATTAAGCTTGTTTAAAGTTATTTCTAATTAAAAAGTTTAGTCCCTCCTAAAAATATCCCTTGTATAAACTTTCTTTTTCACATCATCCAGGCAAGCATCATACCGGTTGGCAATAATGGCATGGCTCTGTACCTTGAAAGCATCCAGGTCATTCACCACCTTGCTGCCGAAGAACGTGCTGCCGTCTTCCAACGTGGGTTCATAGATGATGACCTCCGCACCTTTGGCCTTGATGCGCTTCATCA
>UMHY01044105.1_pt1 | contig 11095 bp, 10 predicted proteins | sample 1965661 | NCBI WGS metagenome assembly UMHY01 (sample SAMEA4836112, study PRJEB28245) | human gut metagenome | biome: gut microbiome; material: fecal sample | place: Denmark | collected 2008
GATACTGCAGCCTGCTTGGAGAATACGGGAAAAAATTTGAGGCTGTATGTGCCATGCTGCAGCCGGAGAAACTGAGGTTATCCCCGGATAAATACCGCGAAAAACTGGAGGGGATCAATACCGGCTATCAGAATGCCAAGGATACCCACGAGCAGGAACAGTCGGATTATGAGGCAGAACTGTATGAGATAGAGACTGTCTGGTATAAAAAAATGCTGGACAAAGCGGAAGATTATCTGATACGGAGTGCCGAATGTGTTGTCCTGGGTAATTTTACAGATGAAGTGACAGTACTTGGAGTGGGTGTGCAGATTGTCCTTGGAATTTTTGATCTGGATCTGCCCTGTGACATCCGGGATATCATTGCAGATATAAAGAACCTTGCAGAAACAGACAGGGTAAGATGGGATCTGATCGGAATGCTTGCACTTGACCTTATCGGTCTGATCCCGGTAATAGGAGCACTAAAGTATTCGGATGAAGTCGGAACACTGTTTAAGAATGCTGGAAAAGTCAGTGTTGTTGCAGAAGGCGCAGATGGTGTTGGAGCAGTAACAAAGCATGCAGATGAGGCAGGAGCATGGCTGCACGGGGTAAAGGTGTTCAGGTATTCGGATGAGACAGCCGAAGCAGTGGCATCCGGAGAAAAGCTGTTAAAGGAAAGCGGGACAATATATGAATCATTTGCCGATATGATGTCACCAGATGATGCAGCAAAGTATTTGGATGTTCTGGAGAATGAAAGCAGAGAAGGATTGACAAGTGCCGAGCTGGCAGGAGTGGAAAAGGCAGATGCATTGCTGGTATCCCAGAAAGTTGGATATGAGGATGTATGGGATTTAAGGAATGTGGGAGATGCGCTTGAGAGTGGTAAATATTCTGCATTTGGAGAAATGTCAGAGGCTGATGGTGTGAGGTATAGGGATTGGAATTATCAAAAGATACATGAAATTTCTATACATAATCCCAATGCAGGTAGTATGACATTAGGTAAATATTTTGATGGAACGATTGAATCAGGGTCATATGTTGCAAGAGCTGAATTAACTGGTGATACATATTTTAGTTTAGGCACTCAGTGGAATGATATAACCAAAGCATATGGATTATCAGATAAGGAAATGTTTAATTTATTTAACACTAGAGCTTTAGATGATGCAGTTAGGCAGGGGAAATCTATAAGATTTTCGCAAAATCCGTTGGAATGGAAAGGAACGGCACTTGGTGATGAATGGTTGTATTTGCAGTCAAAGCATGGTTATACTAGACTAAAAAAGATAGGAGATTATTGGTATGCAAAGTAAAAATGTAGATGAGATGTCAGACTATATAATCGATGAGATGTGTGGTTATTTTCATAATAAAGTAAAAGATTTTGTTGTTAATAATTTGTTTGATGACGAAAGTCACAGGTCTTTTTCGATTGAGTTTAATGCGTATGATTATTTCCCTGTAATATTTAATTATGATATGGGGAGAATGGGGTATAATATTTGTTTTGGTGATAGAATGATAGAATTAGAAAATTCGCAAAAATGGTGGGATGAGGCAGATTTTAATATTTTATTTGCAGAATTACAAAAAGAGTTAGAATTGCGTATTCCAGACAAGTATTTACAAGCAAACGGCTGGTTATAATTTAAATTATGTCTCGAAGATACTGCTCCATTTATCGAAAACGATACGATTACGGAACTATGGAGTCATGGTATCACTTTCAATCATAAAGTTTTTGATGGGGATGGTCTTGCGTTATTTTTAAAGTATATTCAAGGGTGGATGAAATGGCTACAATTACATTATATAAAGACAAGTTAAACGGTGTAGGCAGTTTAATAGACACCATGGTATCCACGGTTAATAACCTTGATATGCAGTTAGGCGCATTAAAAGCCACATTGCAGGGGATAAACAGCAGTACTTACAGTAACGGTAAACCGGGATCAAGCAGCGAAAGAGGAAATCAATAAAGCGAAAGAAGATTTCTATACAAAATATTCCTATTTAAAGCCGGAATGTGAAAAGGACTTTATTGAAAAGGTGGTAGACACGGTTGAGAGTGCAGCCGACTGGTGCTGCGAGCATTGGAAGCTGATTGTTACGATCGTAATCGTTGTTGTGGCGGTTGCACTCCTCTGGACCGGAGTGGGAGGTGTACTGCTTGCCGGAGCCTGCTGGGGAGCACTGTCGGGAGCCGTGATAGGTGGAGTCTCAGGTGGACTTACAAGTATGGCAAATGGAGGCAGTTTTCTGGAAGGCTTTGAAGACGGAGCATTTTCGGGAGCACTTGCCGGAGCCATATGCGGAGCCGCATTTGCGGGATTAGGCCAGTTAGGGGCTGTTTGTGGCAAATCCATAAAATGCATATCACCCTTCGGTAAGGCGATTCGTGGAACGGCTGCAGTGACCACTGCAATCAGTATAGCGATGGGAAGCTTTGATACTCTTGCATTGGCAGACCTTGCATTTGGTTCCGGAACTATATATGATTTAAACAGTAAGCTGCATTCCAATACGGCATATAATATATTCCAGACCGGAGTGACAGCACTGGCGGTATTCACAGGTGGAATGACAGGTACCATGAAGTGTTTTATCGCCGGAACACTGATCGCCATAGAAACAGGCTTTGCAGGAATTGAAAGCATAAAACCGGGAGATCTTGTGTTATCGACAAATGCAGACACCATGGAGAGCGGTTACAAAAAGGTACTTGAAAAATATGTACGAAAGACAAGAGAACTTGTACATATCATAGCCGGTGGAGAAGAAATCGTATCGACACCGGATCATCCGTATTATGTTGCAGGAAGAGGATTTGTTAATGCCTGTCAGCTTTGTATCGGAAGTCCGCTGCTGGATGCAGACGGCAGAGTGCTTGAGACAGAGCAGATCTATAAGGAGTCCCTTGAGGAAGATGAAGAGGTAACGGTATATAACTTCCAGGTAGAGGAATGGCATACATATCATGTTGGCGAGATGGAAGTGCTGGTGCATAATGCGGAGTATGAGACCAGCTATGGGAAGTCAAGCGAAAAATTAAACTGGGACGCAATTGTTAGTAAGAAAGGTGAAACCAGGGTTGAGCATATTAAGCGACATACGGTTCAAAATAATAGTCGAGAAACACATAGTGTATTTAACGGGAATCCGATAGATATGGTAAATGATGCATGGGAACAACGTCATTTGGTTGAACCGATATCGGATGGAATGGGAGGAACAATTTATAACATTCCGTACAAAAATGCAGGCTATGAAAGTGGATATATTAATACTGGTGCTCAAATGGATTATATAACAATAGTAACGCTGGATGAAAGTACTGATTTAATAACCGCATTTCCGTCTTTTGGAGATTATCATAAGTGATAGGAGGAACCTAAAATGTATAATATTGGTTACTGTAAGATATGTAAGCAAGGCTTACTTGAAATTGTAAAAGATAAATTAACTAAAAAAATATTTATATGTTGTGATGAATGCGAAGCAGAGTGGAATAATCCAGAGGATGCATTAAAAGGTATCAATGGAACAAGAAATAAACATGGAGAAATAGAATATCCAACTATAGAAGATATACTAAGAGAAAAATGGAGTGTTTCAATAAATGAGCATCACAACCATCCGCAGCATTAGCAACCGTAAGTCGAATTACAAAGAGCCTCCGCATTTTACAAAACTATGCACAGACCGGAGCTCCGCTATCTTCGATTGCGGATATAGAGAGTGATTATCGTTTTATTATAAGTGACAATTACATTAGCTTTTACCGTGCTTACGGAAGCGAAGTTTATATTGACCGTATTCTCTATGCCCGCCGTGATTACATGCGGATTTTGTTCGGAGACAGTACAACAGATAAATAAATGATAAATCATTGAACCGCTTGTAGAAATACAGGCGTTTTTTTCATGTGTAAAAGGAGTATAAAAAAGTATTCCATCATTTACGTCGCTCCTCACTTGTCGCTCCGGTTTAGTTTGAATATAAAGAAAAATTGATAAAATATAGGTGAAAAGGATTAGTGATAATTACTATCTGTTTGAAAAAATTGACGTATAGTATAGAATTAATGTGGTGGTTTTTATGCATTCGTTAACAGCACATAAAACTACAAAAAATATGTAAAATTGCACAAAAATAACTCGCAATTTTTGTGAACTTTGTGCACACTTATTCGCACAATCATGATATTATAATAACCGTAAAAACCCCCCAATACATTATATATAGTTTTTGCTATACCCCATAGTAAAAATACCTTCTCCTAAGAGGACAGCTGATCGACAGGCTGTCCTTTTTACTATGCAAAAATGGAAGTTAATGAAATATTAAGACACTTTAAATGTGTAAAGTGGTATATTGAATGTAGGCAGAAATTTTAAGGAAAAGAATGTAAGAGTGGATCGTATTGGATCGGTAATACAATGATTTAGGAGTTACATATTATGAAAAGAATCCGCCCGGATTATTACGATAAATTTACATGCATTGCAGATCAGTGCAGCATTACCTGTTGTCAGGAGTGGAAGATAGGCGTAGATGCAGATACAAACCGGAAATGGAAGAAGATTTTTCCGCCGGAGGATGTCCTGCCACAGAAAAAGAATCTGAGTGCCTATACAACGGAAAAAGACGGCGGACGGGTGATAGAACTGACCGGAGAACACAAATGTCCTTTTTTGAACGAAAACAAGTTATGTAAACTTGTGACCGCATATGGCGACAACGTGTTATCGGAAACCTGCGCAGTATTTCCGAGGGAAGTACACCGTTTTAAGACGCATGAGGAAGAGACATTAATGCCTTGCTGTCCGGCAGTCATTGATCTGTTGCGGGAAGAAGAACCGCAGAGAATTTATGCCAGGGAAATCGAACAGAAATCGGAGCAGACAGAAAATCCATTCTTGCGAGAGCACGCACGCTTTTATATCCGGGAAAAGCTGACAGAGTTATTTCTGGATGAGGACTATCGTGTGGAGGAATCCCTGCTCTGTGGATTTTATATCATAAGGGAATTTTTCGATAAGTGTGGGCAGGATGAAAAATTATCAGAGCTTGCCGAAGATTATTTTTCCACAGAAAATCAGCAGCAGCTCAGGAGGGCAATTGCGGAGATAGAGCGTGATCCATTTGCAACGATGGAGGAACGGAATGAGCTGTTACAGGATCTTGCCGTCAATTACCGGAAAGAGGGATTATACCGGAATTATCTGAACCCGGTCATTGAGAAAGCGGAAGAACTTTCGGGTTTGTTTGAAAATATAGGAAATCCGGCAGATGCGGCAGAACAGAATGCAGACCTGGAAACTGAAATGGCAGACAGGATGCATGAGTTTGAAAGTGAATTTCAGGCATACAACCCACTGATGCGAAAATTCCTTATCAATGAGTTCAACGCAGACCTTTTGATGCCAGAAGGAGATCTGGAGAGTCTGCTGGTGCAATATCAGTGGATCGCCATGGAGTACGGTGTGATCAGACACAGCATTTTTCTGCGCTGGCTGTTGGATGGACAAAAAGAGATTGCATATGAGACGGTCAGAGATTATATTGTTATTATCTGCCGTATGACAGGTTATGATGAGGAAGATATCTACGAATATCTGGAGAACAGTTTTGAGGAGTTAGTCTGGGATTGGGGATATCTCGCATTGGTTGTTGGATAAAAATTCAGGCAATTGCGAAACTTTTCGTAATATTCATAATGTAAAATTGAGTTTCGCAAATGTTGCATAAATGATAACAGGAGCAAGCTATGAGTCAGGAAAACCAGAATATACAGGAAGAACCGCACAAGAGACGTGTGCGGTACAAGGGAAAGTATCCGAGAAATTATAAGGAAAAATACAAGGAACTGAACCCGGAGAAGTATCAGGATACGATCGAGAAAGTGATCCGGAAAGGCAGCACACCGGCGGGAATGCATATATCCATTATGGTGAGGGAGATCATCGATTTTTTGCAGATCAAACCTGGGCAGACCGGGTTTGACGCAACATTAGGTTATGGCGGACACACAAAAGCGATGCTGGAATGCTTAAAAGGGCAGGGACATATGTATGCGACAGATGTGGATCCCATCGAGTCTGCAAAGACAAAAAAACGTCTGGCGGATGCCGGGTTTGGGGAAGACATTCTGACTATCAGGTTGCAGAATTTCTGCACGATCGATGAGATCGCAAAAGAAGCCGGAGGATTTGATTTTGTGCTGGCTGATCTTGGAGTGTCGTCCATGCAGATTGATAACCCGGACCGCGGATTTTCATTTAAAGTGGACGGACCATTGGATCTCAGGCTGAATCCGGAAAAGGGAATCAGTGCAGCGGAACGCCTGGCACAGATCGACGAGGGCGAACTTGCAGGCATGCTCTGGGAAAATTCCGATGAACCATATGCAGAGGAACTGGCACATGCGATTGTGACTGAGCGGAAACATGGAAAGCCGATCGACACAACAACGAGGCTTCGTGAGGTGATCGAGGAGACCTTAAGTTTTCTTCCGGAGAAGGAGAAAAAGGATACGGTTAAGAAAACCTGTCAGAGAACATTTCAGGCGCTCCGCATTGACGTGAACAACGAGTTTGAAGTGTTATACGAATTTATGGAAAAATTGCCGGGTGCCCTGAAACCGGGTGGAAGAGCAGCAATCTTAACATTTCACTCCGGGGAAGATAAACTTGTAAAAAAAGCGTTAAAACAGGGATACAAAGAAGGTGTTTATTCTGAAATCGCAAATGATGTTGTGAGACCATCCGCAGAGGAATGTGCACAGAACGGAAGAGCGAGATCTACGAAGATGCGCTGGGCAGTCCGGGCAGAGTAAAATCGGGTATCCGGGCAGGAGAAGGAATCAAGGAAGCTTATTGTTACTGGAACGGGGTATGAGAAACAGTAACGCCGGAAGGGGGAAAAGGACATGAGAATATCACATATTGCAATGTATGTACGAGATCTGGAAGTGGTAAAGGAGTTTTACATCCGCTTTTTTGGGGCAAAAGCGGGAGAGTTATATCATAATCCAAAAACAGGACTGAAAAGCTATTTTCTGTCGTTTGATGAGGGAACAAGGCTGGAACTGATGAATCTGCCGGAAATGCAGGATCAGAAGAAAGTGTTGGTGCGGATGGGCTATATCCATATCGCAATTTCAGTGGGAAGCAGAGAGAAAGTGGATGCCATCACCGAAAAACTGTATGAGGCAGGTTACGAAGTTTTAAGTGGTCCGCGTATTACCGGGGATGGCTATTACGAGAGCACTGTGTTAGGACCGGAAGATAACCAGATCGAGATTACGGAGTAAAGACAAAATAGACAATTGCGAAACTTATAGAATCACAATTGTCTATTTTTTTATGATTCCTTTTTTACGAGTACCATGGCAGAAATTGGTTCCACGGAAACAGAACCGGAAACGGTTGTCAGTGCTTCGGTTCCGGCATGATCAGCGTTGACACATACATCCCATGCACCATCTGGCAGTGTGACAGATGTCTCTGTACTGTTTGGATTGAAGATCACAAAAATGCCGTCGGACGTTTCCCCATTCACGCCGCCGTTGATCCGGAATGCAAGCACATTTTCGTCGAGACCGTCCACGGAAGTGATGTTTGCGTTGACATCGTCTGCATTGGTAAGACGAAGCGCTGCATGGGCTTTGCGGAAGGCGATCAGTCCCTTGTAATAGTTATAAACATTCTGATAAGTCTCATCTTCTAACGTATCCCATTTGATACTGTTGACAGAATCCGGGGAATTGTAGCTGTTTTCCAAAAAACCGCCGGAGGCATCGATCTTGGTGCGGAGCATTTCTTCGCCTGCCTGCAGGAATGGAATGCCCTGTGCAGTCATGTAAATGGCGGCAGAGAGATTGTTCATGCGGATGTGGTCTTCTTTGGAGGCGCCTGGCGTTGATTTTGTGATACGGTCTAACAGTGTCATATTGTCGTGGCAGGAAGCGTAGTTAATGCTCTGTGACGGTGTGGTGCACCAGTCATCTGCCTGACCTAAAAAGCAGCCTTTGACGGTATCGGCAAGATCAGCGGCTCCCGAGACATAACCTTTCCTTGTGGTGTAAAAGACGTGGCCTTTCAAAGCATCGCGGAGCGTATCACTGAAAAATGCAAATCCCGGAACATCGGTGGAATTTGGCTGCGTGGTCATTTTATAGCCGTCTTTGGTCACAGCAGTATCCATGGTCCATCCCTCTCCATAGAAAATGACATCCGGGTGGGTTTTGTGAACTTCTGTGACGACCTCGTTGATCGTTTCGGTGTCGATCAGTCCGACAAGGTCAAAACGGAAACCGTCGATGTGGTATTCATCTGCCCAGTATTTGACTGAGTCTACAATATATTTTCTCACCATGGAACGCTCGGAGGCGGTGTCATTTCCACAGTCGGAGCCGTTGGAGTATTTTCCATCCGCATCCACACGGGAAAAATAGCCCGGTACGATCTGATTTACACAGAAATCTGACGCATTGTATACATGATTGTAAACCACGTCCATGATCACACTGATCTGGTTGTCGTGAAGTGTTTTTACCATCTGTTTCATCTCGGAAACACGGACGGCACCGTTGTAAGGATCGGTGGAATAGGAGCCTTCCGGGACATTATAATTTTCCGGTGTATAAGTGGCGCCTAAGTCACTGCCGGAGTAAGTAAATTCTTTTTCAAATTTTTCTGTAGAATAAATATTTGGCATAATAATTGGATACTCATTCCCTTCCAATAAAATCATATAACGTTTGGTTTCGATTGGCATATTTTTATAACATGAACTGGTTTTGGTGAAAGTGTAACATAATTAAAAAAATAAATATATTTTAGCTATAATTAAAAAAATACGAAAAAAAACGAAAAAATTAGCGGAAAATCATCGGCAAAGATACTTTTGTGTTATAATTATAAGGATTTTTTGAAGGGAGCCAAATACCATGGCAAAAGAACATTCAGTATATGAATTAAATCGTATTCAACAATACATTATGCAGATGCGGCCGGTTTTGAAGAAGGAGGCGCTGTTTTCGGATGGAACAAAAGATTACCGCGATCCGACGGAACCGGAGGCAGGAGAAAAGGTGACGATCCGTTTCCGCACCGGAAGGAATAACGTGGATATCGTCTGGCTTTGCACAGATTGTGAACATTATAAAATGAAAAAAACAGAAAGTGATCGTGAATTTGACTATTATGCGGTTGAGATGACAATGGGAGAGGAGCCGTTTTACTATTATTTCGAGGTGGCTTCCGGTCTGCTGCATGTCTTTTTTGACCGTTATGGTGTGAGCAAGGAGCGGCGGGATGCTTACCGGTTCTGCATCATTCCGGGATTTTCCACACCGGAGTGGTCAAAGGGAGCCGTCATGTACCAGATCCTTGTGGATCGTTTCTACAATGGTGATCCGGCTAACGATGTATTGACGGATGAGTACTATTATATCCAGACACCGAGTAAAAAAATGGAGGACTGGAATCAGTGTCCGTCCGATTTTTCTGTTGGAGAGTTTTACGGCGGAGATTTGGAGGGCGTGAGACAGAAGTTAAATTACTTACAGAATCTTGGCGTGGAAGTCATATACTTTAACCCGCTTTTTGTGTCACCATCCAATCACAAATATGATATTCAGGACTATGACCATATCGATCCGCATTATGGAAAAATTGTGGTCGATGAGGGGGAACTTTTACAATCCGGGACAACGGATAACAGCAAGGCGACACGTTATGTAAACCGTGTGACAAATTTAAAAAATTTAGAGGCAAGTAATGCTTTTTTCGCGGAGCTGGTCAGAGAGATACACGCCAGAGGAATGAAAGTTATTTTAGACGGTGTGTTTAACCACTGCGGTTCGTTTAATAAATGGTTAGACCGGGAAAAAATCTATCACGCAAACGGAGGTTACGAGGACGGTGCATTTTTGTCGAAAGAGAGCCCTTACCGCAGTTTCTTCGGTTTCCGGGATGAAAACGGCTGGCCGGATAACACCTCTTATGAGGGGTGGTGGGATTATGACACGCTGCCAAAATTAAATTATGAAGACTCGGAAGAGTTGTACGATTACATTCTTGGCATCGCAGCAAAATGGGTGTCAGCACCATATTATGTAGATGGCTGGCGTCTGGATGTCGCGGCGGATTTAGGTCATTCCTCAGAGTTCAATCATAAATTTTGGAGGGATTTTCGAAAAGCAGTTAAGACAGCCAACCCGGAAGCGCTTATTCTGGCGGAGCATTATGGCGACCCGAAAGACTGGTTAGAAAAAGGTGACCAGTGGGATACAGTCATGAATTACGATGCCTTTATGGAACCTTTGACATGGTTTCTGACAGGAATGGAAAAACACAGTGACGAGTATATCCCGGAGAAAAAGGGAAAGGTGGATGATTTTGAGGGAGCTATGCGCCACTTTATGGCAAGTTTCCAGACATCCCAGTTGCAGTGTGCGATGAATGAATTGTCCAACCACGATCATTCGAGATTTCTTACGAGGACCAACGGAACCGTGGGACGTGTGGAAACCCATGGATCGGAAGCCGCAGAGTATGGCATCAACTTTGGGATTTTCCGGGAAGCAGTTGTTGTTCAGATGACATGGCCGGGCGCACCGACGGTTTATTATGGGGATGAGGCAGGCGTGTGTGGATTCACCGATCCTGATAACCGCCGAACCTATCCATGGGGAAAAGAAGATGTGGTGCTTGTGGATTTTCACCGGGATATGATCCGCATTCATAAGGAAAATGAAGCCTTACGCACCGGTTCCTTAAAGCTTTTGCAAGGAGAAAAGGACATATTGTGTTACGGCAGGTTTAACCGGACACAGCAATTTGTTGTGATCCTGAATAATAGCGATGAGAAGAAGGAGATCACAAAGGAAGTATGGAGTATCGGTATTCCAAAAAATTGTAAGATGGAGCGTCTGATCATCACCACGGAGGCTGGCTATTCGCTCATGCCGAAAGAATATGAAGTGGAAGATGGAAGGATCACCGTCACGCTGCTGCCTCATTCGGCTGCGGTGCTGAAATATAAAGTGTAAAAAAGCTTGAGTGAAAAAGTAAATTCCGCACGGAAACTTAAATTC
>UMHY01067978.1_pt1 | contig 10927 bp, 7 predicted proteins | sample 1965661 | NCBI WGS metagenome assembly UMHY01 (sample SAMEA4836112, study PRJEB28245) | human gut metagenome | biome: gut microbiome; material: fecal sample | place: Denmark | collected 2008
GGTGGGATCCCATGTATTTGATAATCAGGGAAATGTTTCCTTTGACAAATATCTGATGAATTTTCTTGCGGTTCCGTGGGAAAAGGATGGGAAATATTATGACAGATATACAGACCCAGAGTATGTTATATGGTTAAAAATGTTCCGTGAACTGGGGGAGGAAGGGCTGCTTGCCAATGATATCTTTGTGGATACACGGATACAGATGGAAGAAAAACTGGCAAAAGGTCGGTATTTTTGTATGCTCTATCAGTACAGTGATACGATCTCACAGCAAAAAGCATTGTATGAGAATGATCCGGACAGCATTTACATGGCGGTTGAGGGACCGAGAAATTCCAATGGGGATGATCCGACACTGCCGACTAACAATATGAATGGATGGACATTGACGCTGATCTCAAAAAATTGTAAATATCCGGAACGCGCCATAGCGTTTATGGACTATATGATGAGTGAGCATGGACAGATGTTGATCTATCTCGGTGTGGAAGGGGTTACTTACGATATCGTGGATGGTAAGCCGGTATTAAAAGAGGACGTCAGCAAAATTTTAAATTCCGACCGGGAGACTTACGACAGGTTATACGGCGCAGATGATGCTTATTGGATGCTGCAGAATAATGTCATGCAACTTCAGTGGGAGCAGAAGGCAGGTCCTGCTACTGAACAGTTACTCGTGTGGGCATGCAAATATACAGTCTACAATGGACAGTATGATGTGAGTTTGTCGACAAGTCCTGAAATTGCAGCTATGGATGAAAAATGTACCAAACTCTGGAGTGAGACACTGCCAAAGCTTCTTCTCGCATCAAATGAAGCACAGTTTGATGAAATATTTGAAGAATTTGTGGGAAAAAGGAATGCCATGGGCTATCAGGAAGTTTTGAAACAGAAAACAGTATTAATGAATGCAGCAAAGGAAAAAATGGGAATTAGCGAATGAAAAAAATAAGAGAGCTGTTTCGAAATACAAAGCTAAATATCAAATTTACCAGTATTATCATTCTGTTTATGGTGATTCCAATCGGGGTGTTAGCAGGGGTTTTGTTCTATGTTATGGAGCAGAATGCGGTGCAGGAGAACATGGATTACATGGAATATACAATGCAGCGGAATGAGGATGGAATCAAGACAAAGATTGATTCTATCAATATGTCCACACAGTTTTTCTTAAGTGATGATTCCCTGCTTCAAATGTTGAATGCATCTGCGATTGGGGGAGAAATCTCTACGGCCGACTGGCTGGATTTTAAAAATAACGAAGTGTCGGCGTTGGAACGGTTAGTTAACAATAACCCATTGCTGTATGGTGTCCGTGTCTATGCGGTGAATGACAGTGTGCAGGAGATGATGCCCATTTTATACAATGCATCCCGTATGAAAAAACAGGAGTGGTCCAAGCAGGATAAATATGTCGGCTGGAATTTTGATTACACAGATAATATTTTCAATTCCTATACGATGAACCAGAATCGGAAGATTATTTCACTTGTCACACCGATTATTGACAGTGCCAATGGAAAAGTTGGTGTGATCGAGTCTGCCATGACGATGGAGAATATGTTTCCAAGCCTGTACGAGGGAATTGAGGATGAGTGGAGTTTCTTTTATTCGGATGAGGGAGTAACCTATTTTGGACAGAAAGAGCAGACAGAATCTTCAGCGCTGCTTGACGATATTTTAAAACAGCGTCCCACAGAGGACAAGATACAGACCATTTATAAAAAATTGGATGGAAAAAAACTTGTAATCTCTTATATGCAGGTGCGCGAACTCTCCGGTACACTGATCTGTGTGAAGGATATCACAAAAAATGTTCATAATGTATATTTTATGCGTGATGTGTTTGTGGCTGTCATGCTGGCATTTATCATATTGCTGGCGTTCTTTATCAACCGTATTGTGCAGCATCTGTTAAAGCAGTTTTATGAGATCTTAAAGTCCATTCGAAAAGTACAGAAGGGTGATCTTGATGTCGTGATCGAAAACTGTGGCAAAGATGAGATGGGCGAACTCGGAACGCAGATCAATAAGATGTTGGAACGTATCAAGGAGCTGATGGAAGATAATTTAAACCGTGAGATGTTAGCAAAAAATTCTGAGATCCGGGCTTTGCAGAATCAGATCAATGCACATTTTATTTATAATGTGTTAGAATCGATTAAGATGATGGCAGAGATTGATGAAGAATACGCCATTTCTGATGCGGTGACCGCATTGGGGAAACTGCTGCGTTACAGTATGAAGTGGGTATCAGGAAATGTGCTTGTGGAGCAGGAGTTAGAGTACATTAAAAACTACATGGCTCTGATCAATCTGCGGTTTGATTATGAGATTTATCTGTCGTTAAACCTGCCGGAACTGGTATTAAAACAGGAGATTCCGAAGATGTCCCTGCAGCCGATCGTCGAGAATGCCATTTATCATGGAATCGAACAGATGGCAGAGGACACAAATATCTATATCAAGGGCATTTTAGACGGAGATGACTGTGTGATCGAGATCACAGATGCCGGAAAAGGTATGTCAGAAGAAGAAGTGGAGAAGCTTCGGTTAAAGATTGCAGGAAAAATTGATTCCAACGGAGGCTCCGGCAATGGAATTGGTCTGAAAAATGTACAGGACCGTATCCATATTGCATTTGGAGATCAGTATGGAATCGAGATCGCATCCAAATTGGGGTGTTATACAAAAATTATGGTCCGGATTCCAATCACGCATAGACAGTCAGAGGAAAATGACCCGGAGCATAAGTGAAAAATAAAGGCACAGGGGACTGTGACAGAAGAGAGATACAGGATTAGAAGAGGGTAAGGAAGATAATGAAAACAGTTTTGATCGTTGAAGATGAGAAAATGATCCGTCAGGGAATCAAAACAATGATTATGCGAAGTGGTGTGCCAATCGAGACCATTATGGAGTGCAACAATGGAGAGACTGCGCTTGAAATTCTGAAAGAGCAGGAGATTGATGTGATGTTTACGGACATCCGTATGCCGAAGATGGATGGCATCGAACTGGTACAGAAAATGCAGAGCCTCGAACATATTCCACTTACCGTGGCAATCAGTGGTTATGATGATTTTGCCTATGCGGTGGAAATGTTAAGAAACGGGGTGCGGGAGTATATTTTAAAACCGATTGAGCGTGAAAAAATCACCGAAATCTTAAAAAAACTCAATGCAGAGATTGAGAGCCGGAAAGAGAAAGAGGAGAACAATCAGAAAATTGGTTATCAGCAGATGCGGCACCTGATGCTTTCCGATGAGATTTCCGGGGAGGAACAGCGCACAATCGAAAGTCAGTATGCAGATCATTTTTATACCGGAAATTATTATGTGTGCTGCCAGAATCAGGTCAAGAGAGGAGAACTGTCCGACGATAATTATATTTTCATGAAAAATATGAATGACAATGATATTTTTATTGTTCCGGCAGAGAACCTTTCCCTCTTATTGAAAAACGAATTGCAGGATGGTTACATTGGAATCAGTGCGGCGCATTGTGGCTTAGAGAGCATCCGTCAGGCATATGCGGAGTCTGTCATGATGCGAAAGAAAGCATTTGTCCGCAATAAAGTGGAAGCGCAGTACGGTGTATTTCAGGAAAAGATACCGGAAGGTCTTATCACGGAGGCCGCTAAGTTGACAGAGGAGGCAGCCAGAATCCAACGCGTCCAGTTGATCGGAACAGATCATACAGACGATCTGGAAAAGAGTTTTCATCAGTTCTTTTATGAAGTGAAAAATGGAAGAATTGATGAGGCTGTTTTTGAGAGCTGTATGAAAGATTTCTTGACGGAGGTAGAGAAAACCTATCAGAATGCTTTAGAGACAGAGGGAGAACTTTTATTGGAATGCAAAGAAATCTGGAGTGAAAATTGTATCGATTCCTACGAGGACAAGGTAATGGAATTTGTGTTGCAGCTTCATGAGAAGATCAATAGCAGCTATGACCAGAACAAGAATGTACAGAAAATCAAAATGGCTGTGGATTATATAGAAGAAAATTATGCAAAGGATCTGAATATGGCGGTTGTCTCCAATTATATTTCCATGAATTACTCCCTGTTTTCCTACTCATTCAAGCAGTATACCGGAAGCAATTTTGTGAATTATCTCAAGGAAATCCGCATGAGAGAGGCAAAAAAACTCCTGACCGAAACCGATATGAAGATTATCGAGATCAGTCAGGCAGTCGGGTATGACAATGAAAAGCATTTTATGAAAATTTTTAAAGCAACCTGTGGAGTATCTCCGACAGAATACCGTCACAATGCTTATTTATCCAAATCCTGATGAAAAATCTGTTTTTGCTGGTACATATGTTCATCTGCCTTGGAAAATAAAGCTTTGACATCTTCTTTGGAAAGGGATGCACCCGGTGTGGACTGGGCATAGCCGCCGCTGGCAGAGATCTTATATTCCTTGTGGCTTATTTTATTATAATTATCTAAGTACTTATAGACGCGGGTGAGGAGTTCATCGGCATCTTCTTTTGTGTAATCCATTGTCAGCAGATAAAATTCATCGCTACTGAATCTTGCGCAGATATCGGTGGAACGGGTGACACTGGATAGGGCATGTCCGATGACCTGAATCGCAAAATCCCCCTCATTATGACCATAGTGGTCATTGATATATTTCAGGCGGTTTAAATCAAACAGAAAACAGGTCACAGTACTTTGGTTTTCTGCAGCTTCCTGAAGTAACAGCGTTTCACGGTGCAGATAGCCGTGTTTGTTATAAAGTCCGGTCAGCGCATCCTTGGTGTAAATGTCCTCCAAGTGAGAGACGAGGATGGAAGTACGTTTTGCGTCACTCAAACGTTTTAATAACTGGTTGATATTCATGAACCAGTGCACGAGCTGGAAGTGATAGTCAATGCGGTTGTTCTCGTAAGCTAAGGCAATATAGCCAAAAGTCTTATTCTTGAAGAACAGCGGAAAATAAAGGTAGGCAGAATCTGACTGTCTGTAGATATGTTCCGGCAGGAGGGAACGCTTGGTAAAACTGCATTCCGGCAGTCTTTTGCCATCCCGCAGACTTAATTTTAAAATAATCTCATCCTGACTTGGCTCAAAATCCATTTCATTTTCCGTTAATTCCAGTATGTGCTGGGAAACGCTGTCCCAGTTGGCGTACAGACACAGATAAAATTCGGAACAGTTTGGAATAGAATGAACGTAATTCTCCAACAGATCCATCGCTTCATCTATGTCGGCAATATTTTGGAATTCAGCAGACATTTTCATGGAACTTAAAATAGAAGACTCCAGAGAAGCAATCTGACTGGTCAGTTTCTGCTCAAAGTAAATAGCAGGAGTCTCTTTTGTAAGACTGCATCCACAGGAATTTTCCAGAACCATCTGTGCATGTACCACAGTGATGGCAGGAACATTTTCCTCATGGATTAATTTCATCAGTTTTTCTACGGAAGCTTCCCCAAGTTCATAGACAGGGAAAGAGACGGTCGTGAGAGAAGGTGTGAGATTCTGTCCTTCTTCACTGTGGTCACAGCCGGTGATCGCAAGGTCCTCTGGAATATGATAACCGGCAGAGATGGCAGCAGTCATTAATAAAAGTGCCAGTTTATCATTGTAACAGACAACCGCATCCGGTTTTGTTTCATTTTCTTCAAAGAAGCGGAGTGCTTCAGCAGCGGACTGCGCAGTGTAGGTTCCGGTATAGATGGAATGTGCGTGTGGTGCAATGCCATGTTTTTTTAATGCGTCCCGGTAAAACTTTTCTCTGGCATCCGAAAAGAAACTCTCATCGGCACATCCAAAATAACAGATATTTTTGTAGTGATGTTCTGTGATGAGATGTTCTGTAATATCAAAAAAAGGATGGTTATTTTCTAAGGAAACCGAAGGAAACTGCTGCTTATAAACAGCAATCTCTATGATAGGACAGTGACATTTTTCTTTCAGCAGGGAATAGATCTGATCCTTTAACTGTTCGTTTGGATAAGTTTCAGACGCAAAAATAACACCGCTTAAATCATCAAAATTCGGCAATGTCAGAATGCTTTCCTCTCCCAGACTGTAGTCCCCGAGATTCTCCCCATCCATAGAAGCAAAAATCTCAGCAGTGTAACCGTATTCCAGAGCTTTGTCAATAATACCCTGACATACATTCTTCTGGTAAAATCCCATAATGTGGGAGATAAAAATCCCGATTTTTTTATTGTGATACATGATAAAAACCCCTTGGAAGCAGCCATGATCCGGCAGCCTCTTTTTTTTACAACAATATAATCTTATTGTACAAAAAATCAAAATGTTTTACAATAGGAAAAGCTTCAAAATGAAAGGAATCTAAGGAAATGATACAGGATATTGCACCAATGCAATTGGATAATTCATATAAAAAGAAAGTACCGCATGCAGGCAGCAGGATGTTTGGTTTTGGAGAGCGAACGGTATATCTGGAATATAATGGAGAATTGCAGTTTTTGACTTATGAGCAGTGGAAGGATTACAACGAAAATATACTGGGAAGAGAAGTGCCGTCTTGTATTTATCTTTTTTCTATAGGGGAGGAAGAATACTTTCTGACTGAAATAGGAGCGGATACCAAGATTGGCGAGTTTCGTTTTTATAAGATGTTTGATGTCCGTCCAATGCAGCCGAAGGAACGTGTCCTCGCAGCTGCTACTGCATGGCATTTATTTGTGTGGTATCGTGACAATCAGTTCTGCGGCAGATGTGGGAAAAAACTGGTTCACAGCGAAATGCAGCGGATGCTGCAGTGTCCGTGCTGCGCGAACATGGTGTTTCCGAAGATCGCACCGGCAGTCATCGTGGGAGTCACGCACGGCGATAAAATCCTCATGACAAAATACGCGGGACGAGAGTACAAAAGGTATGCGCTTATCGCCGGATTTACCGAGATCGGTGAGACGGCAGAGGAGACGGTCAAAAGAGAAGTCATGGAGGAAGTCGGACTTACCGTGAAGAATATCCGTTACTATAAGAGCCAGCCGTGGGGTTTTGACAGCAATCTTCTGCTCGGCTATTTCTGTGAACTTGCAGAGGAGGGGGAGATCCACTTAGACGAGGAAGAACTCTCCGTGGCAGAGTGGGTGGATTATCACGATGTCCCGGAGGATAGGGAGAAGTTAAGCCTGACACATGAGATGATGACGTATTTTAAGGAGCAGAGAATGCGATGACACGAAGCTTTTGGAGGCAGGAAAATATATGGATAAACTGAAAAGACACTTAACAAATCCTAAGGATTTCAGTAAGAAATATTAAGATTGCCTTAAACCCCTTTTTTTCTGAAAACAATATGGTACAATTTTCCATAGGTCAAAAAAGACAAGGAAAAAAAGGAGATCATGTAAGCATGGAAGACAACAATGTAAAGGAAAAAAAGCATTTCTTTCATAAAAAAGAAAAAAAGACAGAAGTGGCTGAAGTACCAAAGAAAAAGAAGAAAGTATGGCTGATCGTTTTAGTGATTGCAGCTATTGTAATTGTATTGATCGGCAGCGCTGTTAAAAATATGACTTCACAGATTGAGACAGCAGCGAATACGGTTGAGGTAGAACCGGTAGAGAAAAGGGATTTATCCGATTCAGTTTCTTTGAAGGGAACGATCGCAGGACAGAGCAAGACAAATGTCATGTCCCTTGCAGCAGCAGAGATCACAGCCGTGAACGTTCAGGTGGGTGACATTGTAAAAGAGGGTGATCCGCTTGTGACATTGGATCAGAAGGATATTGAAAAACAGATTGCAGAGTTGAAGACAAATATTAATAATGCGAATGCTGTTGCAGCAAACGATGAGGCACAGAAGCAGAACAGTCTTACCCAGAACAAACAGGATCAGCAGGATGCACTGGATGCAGCACAGAAGACGATCGATAAAGCACAGGCTGATGTTGATAAATATAAGAAAAAGGTATCAGAGTGTGAGGATTATATTTATTATCTGAAAAACAACCACAAAGATACTTCTGAGTATGATGGAAAATTAGATGTTTTTAAATCATCTTTGGAGACAGCACAAAATGCATTGGATTCCGCAAATGACAATTATGCATCTGTGTTAAAAAACACGGACAGAAGCGTTGCATCTGCCCAGAATACCGTTGACATGCAAAAATACCAGACAAGCACGACCAGAGATTTAAAAGACCAGCTGGAACAGTTACAAAAACAGCTTGCCGACTGTACACTTTCTGCACCGATCGGTGGAGTTGTCACAGCCGTCAATGTATCAGTCGGAGATAAAAACACAGCAGGAACGACCATGATCACGATCGAGGATACATCTTCCTTAAAAGTGATCGTAAATGTTGAGGAAGCTGACATTTTAAAGATCCAGGAAGGAATGCCTGCAACCGTTTCAACGGATGCAACGGGGGATGAAGAGATCAAAGGTACGGTAACACGTGTGGTCAGAGTAAAAAATCAGTCCACCAACACAAATGGTACAGATACCAATACCTCAAGCGGTTATTCTGCTGAGATCACGATCGACAACACAGAACTTCTGGTTGGAATGAGTGCAAAAGCCAAAATTGTGATCAAAGACAGAGGCACACAGCTTGCAGTTCCATATGATCTGATCCGGCAGGATGACAACGGAGATTCCTATGTTCTGGTAGCGGAAGCAAATGAAGATGGAACAGCAACCGCAGTCCGGAAAAATATCAAAGTCGGTGAAGAGGTAGACTATTATACAGAAGTGACAGGCGGCGATCTGAAAGAGGGCGACCAGCTGATCTACGATAATATATTTTCTGTCACCGAAGGTCAGGTGTTTACTCCGGAACAGATATATTCCAATCAGGCACTTGACACAGAAGGCATGATGAGTACGGAGGCAGAATGATCGTGAGTGAACCAGTAATCCGTATGGAGAATATTATAAAACGTTATTACATAGGCAAGCCGAATGAACTGCAGATTTTAAATGGGATCAGCCTGTCAGTCGATCAGGGAGAATTTGTCTCCATCGTCGGTGAGTCCGGTTCCGGAAAAAGTACATTGATGAATATTATCGGTGTCCTGGACCGTCAGACTGAGGGAACTTACTTTCTGGAGGGAAAAGATGTAAATAAAATGGATGATTCCATGCGAAGTGCAATCCGAAACAAGAGGATTGGTTTTGTATTCCAGAATTTTAACCTTCTTCCGAAAGCCAATGCATTAAAAAATGTCATGGTTCCGCTGTTATATAGTACTGAGAGGGAAAAAAATCAAAAAGAGCGAGCCATGGAAATGTTAAAAATGGTTGGCATGGAGGAACGTGCTTTCCATAAACCAAACGAGCTTTCCGGTGGACAGAAACAGCGTGTGGCGATCGCGCGCGCAATGATCAATGATCCGGCGATCATCTTAGCGGATGAGCCGACCGGAGCGTTGGATTCCAAAACCGGACATATGGTCATGGATCTTTTTCATAAGCTGCATGAGGAGCAGGGAAAAACCATCGTTTTGATCACACACTCACAGGAACTTGCGGCGGAGACAAAACGGATCGTTACGATCTTAGATGGTAATATCGTGTCAGATAATGGAGGTGAAGGCTGATGTTTTTGGAAAATATAAAAGAGGCGATCACCAGCATTTTCAGCAATAAAATGCGTTCGATTCTGACCATGTTAGGAATTATCATCGGTATCAGTGCAGTCATCACGATCACGACGATCGGTAATTCCATTCAGACTACTTTGACATCCACCTTAAATTCACTGGGTGGCAATACGGTTCAGGCATATGTGGATGCAAGATATCCGGAAGATGATGCAGACTGGGATACCTGGGAATACCCGGAAATGAAAACATCGGACTTTGTGACACAGGAGATGATCGATGAACTGGTGGAAAAATATCCGGATGAATTTGATGGAATAGCAGCTTCTGAATTTCTTGGAAACGGACAGATCCGGCAGGACAAAAATACTTATGCCAATGTATCTGTTCAGGGGACTACTTCCGAGTATATTGATTATATGAAATTAAAGATGTATGCCGGAAGAAACCTTACAAAACAGGATAACAAAACAAAGAAGAACGTCTGCATTGTGGCAGATACCATGGCAAAGCAGTATTTTGGAGATGAGAATCCAATAGGAGAACAGATCACTTATGCAGGCAGCGATGGAAATCTATATAATTTTACAATTGTAGGCATATACGAATATAATGCAGCACTTTTTGGCAAGGTGGACACCAGCGTCCCGGAAAAAGACCGTTCTACTACAATGTTTATTCCAATCCAGACCTGTTTTAAGCTGATGGGAAAGGATCAGTCCGGTTACACAAACTTTAATCTGATGGTCAATTCCCTGGCTGATATCGATCAGGCAACGACAGATGTTACAAACTTTTTTGAAGAGAAATATGCAAACAATGAAAATTTCCATGTTACTACCTATAATATGGCGTCTGATATGGGAATGATCAATACAGTCATTAATGTGATCACGATCGCAGTGTCCGGCATTGCATTGATCTCATTGATCGTAGGCGGTGTCGGTGTCATGAACATCATGCTTGTGTCTATTACCGAGCGTACAAGGGAAATCGGTGTCCGGATGGCACTTGGAGCGAAGAGGAGTACCATCCGTATGCAGTTTGTCATAGAAGCAATCGTACTCTGTATCTTTGGTGGAATGATCGGGATATTGATCGGGGTGTTTAATGGATTTGTATTAGGCAAAGCAGCGGAGTTTGTGATCCAGAATATGTATTCTGAATATTCAAGCTACATTATTATGTCGGTACGGCCATCCTTATCCGCTATTGTACTTTCCTTATTCTTCTCCATGCTGACAGGAGTATTCTTCGGATACTATCCTGCAAACAAGGCAGCCAAGATGGAAGTGATCGATGCATTGAGATATGAATAACCGGGGTTTAGGTTATGAACTGCCGCTTACAGGTGGTGTTACGGATTTCCTAAGG
>UMHY01040517.1_pt1 | contig 10914 bp, 6 predicted proteins | sample 1965661 | NCBI WGS metagenome assembly UMHY01 (sample SAMEA4836112, study PRJEB28245) | human gut metagenome | biome: gut microbiome; material: fecal sample | place: Denmark | collected 2008
CCGCCGGTAACAAAAAAAGCCCTGTTTGAACGGAGGGCTTTTTTGTTTGTGTTGTTGCGGTAGTGGCGTTGTTTTTGCCGCTGTCGGACATTTCCGGTATGATAATAGGTTTTAAGCCGATTGAAAATGTTGTGAGCAGAAATATATCATAAGTGTTCACGATGATGGTACATCGAAATTTTATTTCTTTTGCCATTATGAGTGCACATCAAGGTTCCTTCTACACTGATAATGGCCAAAGAATTAAATTATTTAATTGTTTGCCTTATAGTAAAGAAGGCCGGAGGGTGAGAAATTTTTTTCTCACCCTTTTCTTTAATCTTTGTCTATTTTATAAAAATTTCTTGCAAAATATTTTTTTTATGTCTACGATAAAAGGCAGTGAGAATCCTCTGTTGACTTTTTGTAAGGATATACCATGACGGCATCACAGAACAAAACTTCCCTTTCCCAACTGATTGATAAAACAAAAGATGTTGACAATTGCAGAGATAAAGAGGTAATCCCCGGCATTTTCTGGATGAGCGAAGACAACGGCGCCAATATGCTGATAGACAGCCGCGGCGACGGAGACCGGGTTATTGTTCACCTCAAACCGGAGTTTGAAATAGAAAAAGTCGAAGAAATCCAATCCGGTAAATCTTATCGCATCAGCGGTTCCCTCAACGGCCAAAGCAGCCAGTTCAGTATGGTGTACGGCAAAAATCATCTTTTGTACGCCGTCGGCAACGGTGTCGAAACCGATGCCCGGGGCCGTGCCCGCAGCCCGTTTAGAGCCAATTCCGGCAATTACTTCCTGAAAATGCAAAACGTTCGTTAAACCTCAAACGATTTTGTTTTCTGTAACAAAAATGTAGCAACTTTTTTTGTCAATAAAAGTTGCTTTTTTTCTAATTTATGGTATGATTAAATCAACTTGAAATTAAAAGGATACTCTCAATGGCTGATGCAACGCAATTATACCAGTTTGGTTTTGATGTTAACGATTATATCCGTGACCAGTATGCCGCCCAGTATACCGAAGACGATTTGCTGGCGCACTACAAACCTCACGAGAACCCGTCTCCCGACAATTTGAACCCGGCGGATGTTTATATGCGCGTTAAAGACGATCCCAGATTAAAAGAAGAGTTTATGTTTCTTTATGCGTTTAACGAAGATACCAAAAGCTGCGGTATGTATAAGGAGATTCGCCGTAAAGGGGAAGAAACCAACGTAACCGATTTTCGTATGGGCAAAGACAACAAGCTGCGTCTGGCCATAAAAAATCTGGGCGGAACCAAACTGAACTTTACCATTGAAGACGGCCGCACAATCGTTTTTGCGCCGGATCACCAGCTGACGGCCGACCAGGTTAAGGAATTGGCCCGTTTCTTTTATATGCACGGCATCGGAGATGATTGCCTTCAGGATTTCCGCCTGCCGGAAAACGTCGATAACATCAATGTGGCGCCCGATCCCGAACATCCCGAAAACACGACCTTTACCAAAATGTTTGACCAGGCACTGAAGGACGTCAATCAGGAATACGGCACGGATGATTTGCAGCAGGCCAACGAAGCTCCTGCACCGGCGCCGAACAAGCCGATGACCCTCAGTTATCGTCGCGCCGAAGACAAGATTAAAGCCCGTATGGGAATTATGGGCTTCAAAGAAGATTTGGTTAAAATGCGTCGTTGCGCCGATGGAAGTATGATTATTTCGGCCTATACCACGGAAGACGATTTGACCGATGACAGCAAAACCAAAAACGGCAAGGTTCTGCACAAAAAGGCCTTTGCCATCAAGTTTAACATCGTTAACGGTGTTCCCGAAGTTGCCGCTTATATGCCTCCCGGAAAAGGCATTGAGCCCAAGCATGCCCAATGTATGCTGGAAGCGCTCAAGTCTCAGGGATGTACCCATTATCGTATTCCCGGCGGTGCGGTTGATATGTCGGGTGCCGGTATGGATGCTTTCTGGAAGGCTTCGGCCAAAACCATGATGGTGCCGGAAGTCGATCCCGAACACTTTTTCACGCTGTCTCCCGATAATATTGATTCAATGCTGAAACAGCTGAAAGAAGAAAACAAACAGGACTTGGCTGCCGAGACCCAATGGAAGGAAAATTTGGTCGAGCAGCTTCATCGTCAGGAAGATATGGAAGTTTATAAAAAACAAAACGGAAAATATCCCAACGATGCCCAGCTGGCGCAGTTTGTGGCGCAAAACGGCCACGTTCCCGCTTCCAACTCCAAATTGCAGGATAAAATCAAACAGCTTGAAGGCGATATCCGTTATTCTAAATTTACGGACTTCACCAACGGTACGTTTAACCGGACAATCAATAAAAATGTACAGGGTATGTTCCGTGATGCCGATGGCAAAAATCACAACACCGGTAAAAAATGGGATACCGTCGATTGTTTGGCCGCCGCCAGAGCTTATGCCGATTTGATTAACGATTATGCTAACCCCAATCTTGGCTATGACAGACTGCTTCCGGACAATGAAGCAAAATTGATGGAAATTTTTGAGCGCAGCCGCTTAAACTATAAAAAGAGTGTTGCCATCGAAATTCAGGAAAACATTGCAAACGGCCTGCGTGACAACGAAGCGGTAACCAAGGTGGCCGAAAACTGCCGCCGCAGCGTTGAGGTTTCCATTTCTGACGTTCAGGTTAATTACTCTGATTTCAAAGTATGGGATAAGTTACCTTACCGCAGCGGTACTTATAATGAGCTGGATTACTTCCAGCCCCGTTACAAGGAAGACGGCTCGGTTGAAATTTATCAGCTGGGCAACAAAAAAGGCCAGCCTGTCGCGGATCCGACCCGCTATCGCGAACCGATTGGCATTCGCCAACGCGATATGTTGATGCAGCAGCGTATGCAGCAACATATGCAGTCGCGCCGCGCATAAGGAAGTTGACAATAAAAAACGCCGCAGACCGCGGCGTTTTTTATTGTCTGTGAAACCCTTTTAACAGGGCTTGATGTTCCAAATGTCGTCGGCATACTCCATAACCGCACGGTCAGAAGTGAATTTGCCGATGCGTGCGACGTTGAGAATGGCTTTGTGCGCCCAGGTGTCCTTTTTGAGGAAGTCTTTTTCAATGACTTCCATCTTCTTGTCAAAGGCTTCCAGATCAGCCAGCACAAAATAGTAGTCGCGGTTGAGCAGCTCTTCGAAAATCGGCTTAAACAGCAAAACATAGTCTTTTTCGCAGAACATATTGGAGTTGACCGCATTCAGGATACGTTTGATGTAATTGTTGTTTTCGTAAATCTCACGCGGATTGTAGCTGGAGCGTTTTGCCTCGATTTCCTTTTCGGTCAGGCCGAACAGATAGAAGTTTTCATCGCCGACTTCTTCTCGTATTTCAATATTGGCGCCGTCCAGCGTTCCTAAAGTCAGGGCGCCGTTGAGGGCAAATTTCATATTGCCGGTGCCGCTGGCCTCAAACCCTGCGGTCGAAGACTGGACGCTTACGTCGGCAGCCGGAATCAGAACCTCGGCCAGAGACACTTTGTAATCGGGGATAAAGACGACTTTTAACATATCGTTGACCATCGGGTCGTTGTTAACCACGTCGGCAACATTGTTAATCAGTTTGATGATTAGTTTGGCAAAACTGTAAGACGGGGCGGCCTTTCCTGCAAAAATGTAGGTTTTGGGTGTTGCCGGCTTTACGTTGTCTTTGATGATGTCGAGATAATCGCCGATAACCTGCAAAATCGTCATCAGCTGGCGTTTGTACTCGTGAATGCGTTTGGCATGAACAATGAACATACTCTTGGGATTGACCATAACGCCGGTGCTTTTGAATATGACCTTGGCCAGACGTTCTTTGTTGGCTGTTTTGATGTCCATAAATTCTTTCATGAATTTTTTATCGTCGGCAAAGTCTTCGAGTTTGCGCAGTTCGGTCAGCTCGGTTACCCAGCCGTCGTCGATTTTGGAAGTAATCAGGTCTGATAAAGCCGTGTTGGCGTGCAGCAGCCAACGGCGCGGCGTGATTCCGTTGGTAACGTTGCGGAATTTTTCAGGCCATAATTCGTAAAATTCGGGAACCAGACGGGTCTTGATGAGTTCGGAGTGGATTTGCGCCACGCCGTTAACCGAGAAAGAGCCGACAATGGACAGATTCGCCATTCTAATGATTTGGTTTTCGCCTTCGCCGGAAACGATTGAGACTTTGCTCAGTTTGGCGCCGTCGTCCCCGAACTTGGAACGTGCAAAATCCATAAAACGGCGGTTGATTTCATAAATAATCTGCAAATGGCGCGGCAGGATTTTACCGACGATTCTCGTCGGCCAGGTTTCCAGCGCTTCCGGCAGCAGGGTATGGTTGGTGTAGGCAAAGACGCGGGTCGTAATGTCCCATGCGGTGTCCCATTCTTGTCCGTGAATGTCAACCAGCAGACGCATCAGCTCTGCAATTGCGATGGCCGGGTGAGTGTCGTTCAGCTGAATGCAGACTTTGTCCGGCAGGTGGCTGAAGTCGTTGCTCTTTTCCAGAAAACGGCGGACAATGTCCTGAATGGCGCAGGAAACAAAGAAATATTGCTGAATGAAACGGAGCTCTTTGCCTGAGTCGACAGCGTCTGAAGGATACAGAACTTTTGAGATGGTTTCGGTTTCGATGGAGTTTTTAACCGCCTCAATGTAACCGCCTTCGTTAAATATGTTAATGTCCAGTTCGTTGTCGGTTTTGGCCGAAAACAGACGCAGATAGTTGACTGACTTTCCCTCATAGCCCACAATCGGGAAGTCAAAGGGTACGCCGTAGATGTTTTTGGTGTTCATCCAGATAAAATTTTTCTGGCCGTTGCCGCTGTCCAGGGTTTCAACCTCGCCGAAAATGGGAATTTTAACCGTACGGTCCGGACGAGCAAACTGCCACGGAGAGTCTTCACCCTCCCAGTTGTCGGCCAGCTCTATCTGATAGCCGTTTTCAAACTTTTGCTTAAACAGACCGTATTCATAGTTGATGCCGTAGCCAAAGCCCGGAATGCCGAGCGAGGCCATTGAGTCCAGATAGCAGGCAGCCAGTCGGCCGAGGCCGCCGTTGCCCAGCGCCGGATCATATTCGGTGTCAAAGATTTCTGCCATCGAAATGTCGGGAAATCCGTCGATTTTAACCTCTTTTAAAATGTCAAAAAGGCCGAGGTTGTGCAAGTTGTTTTCCAACGACCGTCCGATAAGGTATTCGATTGAGAGGTAAAAGATTCTTTTGGAATTGCATTTGTTGTAACGGGCAATCGTTTCATACATCTTGTCCATTGCGAATTCGCGCACCGCAAGGGAAATTGCCTTCAGGGCTTCGTCTTTGGTAATCTCGCAGGTACGTTTGCCGATAAAATACTTAATGTAATGCTCAATGGAGAGTTTAAGTCTGGCACGGTCGATTTCGCTTATGATTGCAGAATTTTTTTTCACCTCAATATACTCCTTTAGGATAAAAGATACTTATTTATCCTCAAACCTAAATATAATTGTTTGAAATATAGTTAATAATATAATTCTTTTTTTGCCGATTCATCGCCCGAAGTTATAAGTTTTTTAAGAAATTTCCTTGTAAATTAAGTGTTATGTAATATAATCACGGCAAATTTAATGCTAAATCTTTGAGGTGAAATTTATGAAGAAGACTTTTATGGCCGGCTTAATGGTTGCGACGGCGTTAACCTGTGCCGCCCCGGCTGATGCCCAGAATATTTTTGAAGCTCTGAGCGAGACTTACAATACCAATCCGACCTTGCAGGCCCAGCGTGCTTATCTGCGCAGCATTGATGAAAACGTGGCTATTGCCAAGTCCGGTTATCGCCCCAACATTGCCCTGACCGGAAGCTATAACGATGCCAACCGCAACAGCGATATTATCGCCAATGACGGCGCTTCCAAGCAGACGGTTTTGGCGGCTACGATTTCTCAGCCGCTTTTCAACGGTTTTTCGACTGTGAATTCCGTAAAGTCTGCCGACAGTTATGTCCGTTCCGAACAGAATAATCTGTATAACGTTGAACAGAGCGTTTTCCTCAGTGCCTCAACCGCATATCTCGACGTTTTGCGCGATACCGCGATTGTTGACCTCCAAAAGAACAATGAAAAGCTCTTGAAAAAGAGGTTGGAAGAAACGCAGCAGCGTTTCAACGTCGGCGAAGTCACCCGCACGGACGTTTCTCAGGCGGAGGCCCGCTATTCTCAGGCTAAGTCGGATCGCATTGCTTCTGAAGGAACGTTAGAGGCATCCCGGGCAACGTACATTCAGCTGATTGGTTCCAAACCCGAAAAATTGGAGGAACCGGCTCAGATTAAGGATTTTCTGCCCAAAACCTATGATGACGCTTTAAATATTGCGCTCAACAACAATTACGGCATTCAGCAGGCCAAACATCTGTTGGATTCCAAGGGCTATGACGTTTATGCCAACACCGGCGCCCTGCTGCCGCAGGTCAGTTTGGACGGTACGGCGTCCAAAACCAAACTGGACGGCGACAACTACACCGGCAAACCGGAAACCGACAACTATGAGTGGGGCGTAAACCTGACTGTGCCTCTGTATAATTCCGGCGAAAGCCGTGCCAAAATCCGCCAGAGCAAATACCTCAAATGGCAGGCTCAGGAAGCCGTGTTGGAGGCGGAACGCAGCGTTAAGGCTACTGTTTCCAGCGCATGGGAATATATGATTGCCAATGAATCCAAAATTAAGGCCATTCAGGATCAGGTCAAGGCTAACGAAATAGCCCTCGACGGTGTCCAGAAAGAAGAAGCTCTGGGCAACCGTACCATCTTGGACGTATTGGATGCTTATCAGGAATTGTTGAACTCTAAGGTTAATGAAGTTACCGCCCGCCGCGACTACTATGTATCGGGTATGAACCTGCTGCTCTCCATGGGCAAGCTGACCGCCCGCGACCTCAAATTGGGCGTTGACCTCTATAATCCCAAAAAGTTCTACAAGGAAACCCGGGATAAGTGGCTTTCTCTCAACTAAAAGGTTTTTTACAGCAAAAATTATCGAAACTCTTGCTTATGCAATATTTTTGTGTAAAATAACTCTCAAACAAACTATTTGGGAATGTAAAAATGGCAGAAGACAAAGAACAAGATCTTTCCATGGAAGATATTTTATCTTCGATTAAAAATATTTTGTCTGAGGACGAGCAGGGCAAAGAAGTGCCTGCAGCAACACCTCAGCCCGAACCGGTTGCGGAAGCGGCCGCTGTTTCTCCGGAGCCGGAAGAGGAAATTCTGGAATTGTCTCCTGCAATGCGCATTACCGATGACAATGCCGATACCGGCATAAATCTTGATGCCGAATTAGATGGTCTGCCGTCGGACGGCAGCGTTTTCCCGCTGCAGGAAGATTCTGAAAATACGGAAACTCCCGAGGTGCCGGAACTCCCTGTTGTTGAAACTGCGAATGAGTCGGAATCTTTTGCTGCGGAAGAGGTCATCTCTTCCGACGAGCCGGAAATGCAGGAGGAAGGCGAACCGTTAAGCCCCTCGCTTGAGAGCGCGGAACTGGAAAGTGTAGAAGAAGTGTACGATGACAACTCCGATCCTTTTTATGAGGAACCGGAGGTTGAACATCATCCGCAGGCGTTTATGGATGCCTCGGAAGTTGCTGAACCGGAACCGGCGTTTGAAACGTCCCCTTCGGAAGAGCCTGTTGCCGCAGAGGTCGAGACTTTGCCTGAACCGGTAGCCGAGGAACAGGAAATCGTTTCCGAGCCCGTAATTGAAGAACCTGCAGCAGCCGAGCCTGCCGCTGAATCCAAAGGCGGGAGCGCGGTGGATGTTTCCGCGTCCATTATCAGCAATTTTGCCAAAATGTTTACGCGCGAGCATAAAAAAGAAGATGTACCCGAAGTGCCGGAGGAAAGCGATGCCGAACCGGTAACGGCTCTCGGCAACGGCGGCAAAACCATTGAAGGTGTTGTTGCCGATGTAATTCGCGGTATTATCGGAAAAGAAGTTTCGGAAAATTGGCGTCGCGGTGCCGATTATGATGCCTATGCCCGGGAAGAGATTTGCCGCCAGACCAACCAGTGGCTTAACGCCAATCTTCCGGCTATCGTTGAACGTACCGTTAAACAAGAAATTGAACGAGTGATGGCAAAGGTCGGCAGCGAGCAATAGTTTATTGTGCCGTCCTCTAAAAAATTATGCCCCCAAGTTTACCTTGAGGGCTTTTTGCAGTCTTAGATGTTAATACAAAAATGGAATTTTTTACAATGCTGGAAAAAAACTATAATCCTAAAGATTTTGAAGAGAAAATTTATTCTGACTGGGAACGGGATAATGATTTCAAACCCGATATGCGAAGCGACAAGGATGCTTTTTGCGTCGTTATTCCGCCGCCTAACGTTACCGGTGTTCTCCATATGGGACATGCTCTTGACGATACCTTGCAGGATATTTTGATTCGTTATAACCGTATGCAGGGAAAAAAGGTTCTCTGGCAGCCGGGGATGGACCATGCCGGCATTGCAACCCAGATGGTGGTTGAGCGCAATCTGGCCAAAGAAGGCATTACCCGTCACGACCTTGGCCGGGAGAAGTTTATCGAGACCGTCTGGAAATGGAAAGAGCAGTCCGGCGGAACCATTTGCAAACAGCTGCGCCGCCTGGGTGCCTCCTGCGATTGGAGCCGCGAGCGTTTTACCATGGATGAGGGCTTGAGCCGTGCGGTTCGCAAAATCTTCGTTAATTTATACAAAGACGGTTTGATTTATAAGGCCAAAAAGCTGGTTAACTGGGATTCCAAATTTATGACAGCCGTTTCTGACCTTGAGGTGGTTCAAAAGGAAACCGTCGGCAAAATGTATTATTACAAATATCCGATTGAAAACGAACCCGGCCAGTTTATCCATATTGCCACCACCCGTCCGGAAACCATGTTTGGCGATACGGCTGTTGCAGTCAGCAAGGAAAACGAAAAATTAAAACATCTGATTGGCAAAAATGCCGTTCTGCCGATTGTTAACCGTCCGATTCCCATTGTCGGCGACGAACATGCCGACCCGGAAAAAGGTACCGGTGCCGTTAAGATTACGCCGGCGCATGACTTTAACGATTTTGAGGTCGGCAAACGTCATAACCTGCCGTTGATTAACATCTTGAATGAAGATGCAACCCTTAATGAAAATACGCCTTTCCCGGGAATGGACACTCAAACGGCTCGCGCTAAAACCATTGAAAAGCTGGAAGAGCTCGGCCTGATGGAAAAAATAGAGGACCATCCGATGGTTATTCCTTACGGTGACCGTTCCAATGTTGTTATTGAACCGATGCTGACTGACCAATGGTTTGTCGATGCGCCGACTTTGGCGCGCGAAGCCATCCGTGCGGTAGAGCAGGGCGAAATGGAGTTTGTCCCGAAATCCTACGAGAAGACTTATTTTGAATGGATGCGCAATATTCAGCCGTGGTGTATTTCCCGTCAGCTTTGGTGGGGTCACCAGATGCCGATTTGGTATGGACCCGATGGCGAAATTTTCTGTGAAGAAAACGTTGACGAGGCTCAGGCGGCTGCCGACAAGCATTACGGACGGCATGTCGAGCTTACGCGGGAGACCGATGTGTTGGATACATGGTTCTCTTCCGGTTTGTGGGCATTCTCTACCTTGGGCTGGCCTGATAAAACCGAGTTTTTGGATACGTTTTATCCGACATCGGTTCTCGTAACCGGATTTGACATCATCTTCTTCTGGGTTGCCCGGATGATGATGATGAGTATGTATATGATGAAGAAAGTTCCTTTCAAAAAATGCTACATCCATGGCCTGGTTCGCGATGAACAGGGGCGCAAAATGTCCAAATCTAAAGGCAACACGGTAGATCCCATGGAGACCATTGAAAAGTACGGTGCCGACGCATTGCGTTTCTTTATGGCCGCAATGGAAACCCAGGGACGCGACATTAACATGAGCGAAAACCGAATTGCCGGTTATCGTAATTTTGCTACCAAACTTTGGAATGCGGCTCGTTTTGGCGAAATGAACGAGGCTGCAATGCCGCAGGGTTTTGAGCCGTCTTCGGTTAAGCACGCGGTTAACAAATGGATTATTGCCAAGGCGCAGGAAGCTACCCGTGAAGTAACCGAAAATCTGAACAGTTATCGTTTTTCGGATGCTGCCAATGCGGTTTACCAGTTTGTCTGGGGTTCATTCTGCGATTGGTATATCGAAATGATTAAGCCGATTCTTTACGGTGAGAACGAGGCTGAAAAAGCGGAAACCCGTGCAGCCTTTGCCTGGGTACGTGACCGTATTTTAGTCATCTTGCATCCGTTTATGCCCTTTATCACCACGGAACTGTGGAACAATACGGCTCAGCGGGACGTTAAGTTGATTCATGCCCCGTGGCCTCAGGCGGAAAAAATTGATACTGCCGCTATGGAAGATATTGACTGGGCTATTGAACTGATTGGTGCTGTTCGTTCGCTGCGTGCTGAAATGAACCTGCCGGCCGGAGCCAAGCTGACGGTCTTTCTGAAGGACGCTAACGACGCCTCGTGCGCACATCTTAAGTCTTTCAACAATATTATTTGTTCTTTGGCTCGTTTGGAGAAGCTCGAATGTTTTGCTCCGGAGGCCGAAGTCAGCAAAGATATGGTTCAGGCCGTATTTCGCGAGGCGGTTATCTTGTTGCCGTTAAAGGGCGTTGTCGATTTTGCCGCCGAAAAAGAACGTCTGCAAAAAGAAATCGCCGCCTTGGATAAAAATCTTGAAGGTTATGCCCGTAAGCTGGGTAATCCGAGCTTTGTCGAGCGTGCGCCGGCTGCGGTGGTGGAAGAAGAAAAACGCCGTCAGTCCGAAGCACTGGAAAACAAGGCCAAGTTGCAGGAGGCTCTGCAGCGGATTGCCAACTTCTGAGGCAAACAATAAAAAAACTCCTCTGAATTTTGTTTCAGAGGAGTTTTTT
>UMHY01055593.1_pt1 | contig 10866 bp, 10 predicted proteins | sample 1965661 | NCBI WGS metagenome assembly UMHY01 (sample SAMEA4836112, study PRJEB28245) | human gut metagenome | biome: gut microbiome; material: fecal sample | place: Denmark | collected 2008
CATGACGGAAAGGTTTTTGACATTTATTTCGCAACCGTTGTCGTCTGGCTGGGTGGTGATATAGCCGCTTGCTGTAAAATTGTCGCCCTGATCTGTCTCGTAGAGGCAGTCCATGTAGATAAAATTCACATGGGTGACAGACGGATTGCGGACATAGGTGAGTGTCAAGCGTTCTCCATTTGGCATTTCATAACTTAAAATACAGGTTCCGACATCTGTTCCGTCAATGATCATGGAAGCACCTTCTGTGATATCGGACAAATCGACCTCCATACGGCTCATCCGGCACAGGTCGGTCAGATACAGGGAAACGCGGATGTCATAGTCCGGCGTATCCATGCCTAAAAGCTCCCAGATAAAACCACCGGAACCCTCCGGGATCGTGACGAGGTATTCGTGGCTTTTTACATCATCGGAATCTGTTCTTGTTTTTCCGGTTTCCTCAATCTGAATCTGTCTGGTCAGTTCGATAATATTGGAGAAGTTGTCGTGAAACCATTCCTGATCAATATCATGTGTCAGCTCCGGTGCTTTTTTGAAATAAGTATTGCTGGTGGTCATGGCATAAGAAAGATTGTCTAACATTGGAACCATGAAATAAACGGTATTAGGATTCATATAAAAATCCATCTCGCCTACATTCAGCGTCAGAACATCCATATCGGAGATTATGGAAAGTTTCTTCTGCGCAAAAGAGCGCTCCCCGGAAATGTCCATGGAGGAGGAGTATTTAAAATTTTTGATATCGTTCAGGTAGGCTTTTCCCTCAAATGAGATATCCCCATTGAAGTAATCCTGGCATAATTCCATAATGTCAATGTGGTAGGCAATATAAGCCGGATCTTTCAGGGTATCCTGCATAAAATAAATGACAGACAAAAGCATTCTGGCACGTGGATTCTTAGAAATATAAACAAAACTGCAGAGAAACAGAAAAAGCAGACATGCAAAAAATATGCCACATCTGCGAAGAGGTTTTTTCTTTTTTCTGCCCGGATCTGTTTTGGTCTGCTCCATAAAAATGCTCCTGTTTATATTTGTAATTGTCTATTCATTATAATATGAACGCAAAAAATTAACCATATAAAATGGATGATTTTTATAAAAATTTAATGTACAATATAAAAGACATAAATACGATTCTGACAGGAGAACCAGAAGATGATGAACGAATTTTGCAAGGGCGGAGGCTGCACGGCGAAGCTTGGACCGGGAATTTTGGACAAGGTATTAAAAATGATACCGAAAAAAGCTGACCCGAATCTGCTGGTCGGTTTTGACCATTCCGATGATGCGGCAGTGTATCAGCTTACGGACGAGCTTGCAGTGGTGCAGACGCTTGATTTCTTTCCGCCGATGGTGGAAGATCCTTATCTCTTTGGAAAAATCGCAGCCACCAACGCATTGAGCGATATTTATGCGATGGGAGGAGAAGTTAAAACAGCATTAAACATTGTGTGCTTTCCGGAGAGCATGGACGCCAACATTTTAGGACAGATTTTACTTGGTGGAAATGAGAAAGTGACGGAGGCAGGCGGCGTGTTGGCAGGTGGTCATTCCATCAATGATGTGGATGTGAAGTATGGACTGTCTGTGATGGGCACGATTCATCCGAAACGTATTCTGGAAAACAATCACTGCAGAGAAGGAGATCTGCTGCTTCTGACGAAACCGTTAGGAGTAGGGATCGTCATGACGGCATCCCGTATGAGAGCAGTGTCTGAAGAAGCCTTTGAACAGGCGGTGGAATCGATGACTACTCTGAATAAATATGCGGCAGAGATTTTTAAAAAGTATGGGATACATGCCTGTACGGACATTACCGGATTTGGATTGCTGGTACATCTGGGTGAAATGCTGGGCGAAAACTTTTCCGCAGAGGTGTGGACATCACAGGTTCCTTATATCAAGGCGTGCGAGGATTATGTGGAAGAATTCTACATTACAGCCGCAGGACAGCGCAACCGCAATCATATCGGTGCACAGGTGGCATTTGAAAATTGCAGTTTTGCGATGGAAGAGATTTTATTTGATCCGCAGACTTCCGGGGGACTTCTTGTGGCAATCCCGGAAAATGAGGACAAAAAGGCGCTGAAGGAGATCGAAGCACTCGGACTGGACTGTGGAATAATAGGAAGAGTGACAGAGAAAAGGGAAAAGAAAATCTATGTCCTGAAATAAAAAAATACAGCAGCTGCTGTCGGTTGAAAAAATTGTAAATAAACAGATGGAGACATGAAAAATGAATATTCAGATTGACGCAAAAGGAAAACAGTGCCCATTGCCGGTGATCGAGGCAAAAAATGCAATTTCCGGCATGACAGAGGCAGGAATCGTGGAAGTGACCGTGGACAATGAGATCGCAGTGCAAAATCTTACCAAAATGGCAGACCATAAAGGGTTAAAAGCAAAGAGCGAGAAAAAATCTGATCAGGAATATACGGTATGGATGGATGTAACGGAAGAGTTTGTGAAAAATAATATAAAGGATGGGAATGTTTCCACAACACAGTCCACAGAGGAGAATTGTCGCCCGGATATCCGGAAGAATAAGACAGTCGTTGTGCTCGGTGCAGACCATATGGGCGAGGGGGATGAAAAGCTTGGAAAAATGCTGATGAAAGGATTTGTCTATGCGCTGACGCAGTTGGAGAAACTGCCACAGACGATTTTACTTTATAATTCAGGTGCATATTTAAGCTGTGAGGGTTCTGATTCCGTCGAAGATTTAAAGAGCATGGAGGCGCAGGGCGTGGAGGTCATGACCTGTGGAACGTGTCTGAACCATTACGGGCTGACTGAAAAACTGGCGGTCGGTTCCGTGACCAATATGTATGTGATCGCGCAGACAATGATGGAGGCAGATCATATCGTAAAACCGTAAAGGACAGGGAAAATGAAAAAAAATATCATTACCGTCCGCGGCGGCGGGGATATCGCCACGGGCACAATTTATAAACTGCACCAGAGCGGTTATCCGGTTCTGGTGACTGAAATTGCGAATCCGTCCGCAATCCGGCGCCAGGTTGCTTTTTCGGAGGCGGTCTATGAGAAAAGTTACACTGTGGAAGGCGTTACATGTTATTTTGCAGAGAATCTGACGCAGGCATATGACCTCATGGAGCATGGAAAAATTGCGCTGATGATCGATCCGGTTGGAGCGGTGATCCGGGAGGTGAAACCAGCGGCAGTGGTCGACGGAATACTTGCAAAAAAAAATCTTGGGACTACAATAGATATGGCACCATTTACGGTTGCACTTGGTCCCGGATTTACGGCAGGAGTGGACGTGCATGCGGTTGTTGAGACAATGCGGGGACATAAGCTTGGCAGGATCATTTATGAGGGAGATGCGATTCCGAATACCGGGATTCCGGGTGCTATCGCAGGTGTTGCGAAAGAACGCGTGATCCATGCGGAGTGCGCAGGTATTTTATATGGAGAAAAAAAGATTTCCGATTACGTGCAAAAAGACGAAGTGATCGCCTGCATTTATCCGGATGCACAGGCGAAGGACGCTTCCGGGCAGAGGAAAAAAGACGGTGCAGTTGCTGTGAAAGCCACTATTTCCGGGATTCTCCGTGGACTTATCCGTGACGGTTATCCGGTGACAAAAGGGTTTAAAATTGCAGATATTGATCCGAGAGAATCCGAGTATGAGAACTGTTTTACAATCTCGGATAAAGCAAGATGTATTGCAGGAGGCGTGTTAGAGGCACTGCTTCATGCGGGAATCCTTCCAGAGTGATGGAAGTAACACAGTCATTCAGATAAATTGACAGTGGGAAAGGCGGGAACGGCTGCAATGCTATACTTTGACAATGCCGCAACCACTTTGCAGAAACCAGAGGAGGTTGCGCAGGCGGTAAAAGAATCATTTTCTTATATAGGCAACGCGGGAAGAGGGGCAAATGAGGCTTCGCTGTTTACATCAAGACTGATTTTTCAGACGCGGAAACAGATTGCAGAGCTGTTTCATATGGAAGATGGGGAACAGTCTTCTGCGGCAGAGCGCGTGGTGTTTACCATGAATGCGACCGAGAGCTTAAATATTGTGCTGAAAGGATTATTGCATCCGGGCGACCATGTGATCACTACCGGGATGGAACACAACAGTGTTCTGCGTCCACTTTATGAACTTGAGGAGAAGGGCGTCAGTGTCACGATCGTTGCCTGTGAAAAAAATGGAACAATTTCCTGCGAAAAAATACAGCAGGCAATCGGTAAAAATACAAAAGCAATCGTGTGTACGCATGCTTCCAATGTGACAGGTGATGGAAATGATATCGCACAAATTGGAACTTTGTGTGAAAAATATAATCTATATTTTATTTTAGATGCCTCCCAGACGGCAGGAGCGGCCGGGATCGACATGGAGCAGGATCATATTTCTGCAATCTGTTTTACCGGGCATAAAGGACTGTTTGGTCCGCAGGGAACCGGTGGGATCGCACTGGCAGATGGAGTGTGTGTAAAACCGCTTTTATCTGGTGGAAGCGGCGTACATTCATTTGAGAGAAAACATCCCATGGAGCTGCCGGCTGCTCTGGAGGCAGGAACGCTGAACGGACATGGGATCGCAGGACTCCACGCTGCTCTGGACTGGATCAAAAAGACCGGGATCGCAGCTATCCATGAGAAAGAAATGGCGCTGGCTGAACAGTTTCAGAGAGGAATTGAAACAATTCCGGGCATTCACCTCTACGGAGGTGAAAAACGGGTGGCAGCGATCGTATCGTGTAATCTGGCGGATCTTGATTCCGCTTATGTCAGTGACTGCCTTGCAGAAGATTATGGGATTGCGACAAGGGCGGGGGTACACTGCGCACCTTTGATGCACACCCATTTTGGCACAGAAAAACAGGGCATGGTACGATTTAGTTTCTCTTGTTTTAATACGACAGAAGAGGTGGAGAAAGCAGTCAGGGCGATGCAGGATATTGCAGCGGAAAACCGTGGAAAAGTGACGGCATATGTCGGAGCCGGAGGAAAGACGTCAAGTATCCGAAAGCGTGCCGAGACATTGCGCGCAGAGGGAAAAAGAGTTTTGATCCTTACGACAACTAAAATGATGGTGCCACAGGAGCAGGAGATATTTGCAGCGTATGAGCAGACCGGGCAGGAGAGCGTAATATCAGCTACAGCGTCCGTCTGGCAGGAGCGCAGGGCAGCAGAAAAGCAACTGAAAGAGCGGGTACAGTCTGTCCTTGACACATACGGCTGCTGTGTCGCAGGGAGCCTGATCCCCGGCACGGAAAAGTTTGGAATGCTGCCGGAAAAGCTGATGGAGGATCTGCTATATCTGGCAGATGAGATCCTGATCGAGGCGGACGGTTCCGCACATATGCCGGTCAAAGCCCCGGCGGAGCATGAACCGGTTCTGTTTCCTTATATGGATGAAGTGGTCATTGTCATGGGCGCACATGCAATCGGAAAACCGCTGCAGGAAGTGTGCCACAGAGTTGACTATGCAAAAAAGATTTTAAAATGTGACGCAGACAAAATTGTGACAGCGGCAGATATCAGGGCGCTTGCGGAGCAGGGATATGCGATCCCGATTCAGAAACAATTTCCATGGATGAAAATTTCGAAAGTAACTGGAAAAGATATTAAGCTGTGTCTGACAGCTGAAAAGGAAGATAAAGTGAGGGACAAACAATGATTCGATTTAACAGTGACTACACAGAAGGATGCCATACGGCAATTTTAGAGAAGTTAGTTGAAACCAATATGGAGCAGACAGCAGGCTATGGAGAAGATGAGTATTGCGGACAGGCGAGAGAGCTGATCCGGAAGGCATGTGGGGATGAGCGTGTGGATGTGCATTTCCTGGTGGGAGGCACACAGACGAATGTCACTGTGATCTCAGCTGCATTAAAGCATTATCAGGGAGTGATCACGGCAAAAACAGGGCATATCAATGTCCATGAGACAGGCGCTCTGGAGGCATGCGGCCATAAATGCCTTTGTATTGAAACACCGGATGGAAAGCTGACGGCTGAGCAGATCGCAGCGTACACAGATGCACATTTTGCAGACGAGAGTTTTGAACATATGGTACAGCCGAAAATGGTGTACATTTCCAATCCGACAGAAATCGGAACGATTTATAAAAAGGCGGAACTGGAAGCAATTTATCAGGTGTGCAAAAAGCGTGGACTTTATCTTTTTATGGATGGGGCAAGACTTGGCTATGGACTGATGTGCAAGGAAAATGACCTGACACTTTCTGATATCACAGCCAACACAGACGTGTTCTATATCGGCGGAACAAAAGTGGGAGCGCTTTTTGGGGAGGCAGTTGTGATCCGCAATGAGGAACTGAAAAAGGATTTTCGTTACAATATCAAACAGCGAGGCGGTATGCTGGCGAAAGGCAGACTGCTTGGAATCCAGTTTCTGACCTTGTTTGAGGAAAACCGGTATTTTGATATTTCCGCACATGCAGCACGATTAGCGGAAAAGTTAAAGGACGAATTAACAAAAATGGGAGTGAAATTCTATATTGATTCTCCGACTAATCAGCAGTTCCCAATCCTGCCGGATGCTGTGCTTGCGGAACTGAAAAAGAAATACAGTTTTGCTTATCAGGAGCGTATGGATGAGACACACAGTGCAGTCCGTTTTTGTACCTGCTGGGCAACGAAAGAGGAAAACGTAGATATGCTTCTTGCAGATATTCGTGAGCTACTTGCCTGATTGAAGGATTATACTAAAAAAGACTGATTTATTCAGAAAATTTAAATGAAAATGAATATGCAGATCAGTGACAATAGGAGAAATGCAGCATGTCAGACAGAAAAAACATTTTACTCATCGCAACAGGCGGAACGATCGCATCAAAAAAATCAGACAACGGATTAAAACCACAGATCTCACCGGAAGAGCTGATGCAGTATATCCCGCAGGTGAAAGATATCTGTGATTTTCATGCTGTCCAGCTTATAAATCTGGACAGCTCGAACATGGAACCGAAACATTGGAAAATGATGGTGCATACCATCCGTGAAAATTATGAAAAATACGATGGCTTCGTCATCGCCCATGGTACGGACACAATGGCATACACTGCGGCGGCACTTTCCTATATGATACAGAATTCAAAAAAACCGATCGTGATCACCGGCGCACAGAAACCGATCGACCTTGAGATCACCGATGCAAAATCAAATCTGCTTGACAGTTTTTTATATGCATCCGATGAGAACTCGCAGGGGGTTCAGATCGTTTTTGACGGAAAAGTCATTGCGGGAACGAGAGCGAAAAAAGTCCGGTCTAAAAGTTATAATGCATTTTCCAGCATTGATTTTCCATGTCTTGCCATGATCCAGGATGGTAATATCATGCGCTATATTCCACCGGTTCCGTATGAAGAGGAAGTACGGTTTTATGAGGAACTGGATGAAAATGTGTATCTGATCAAAATGATTCCGGGAATCAAGCCGAGAATTCTGCGCAGTGTCTTTGAAAATTATGACAGCATTATTGTAGAAAGCTTTGGGGTGGGTGGTATCCCACGATCAATCGCAGATGATTTCTATAAGCTATGTCAGGAGTTCCCGGACCGTCTCGTGGTGATGTCTACACAGGTCGCACATGAGGGCAGCGATATGACGGTCTATGAAGTGGGGCACGATATGAAAAAATATTGCCGTTTTCTGGAATCTTATGATATGACTCTGGAATCTGTCATCGCAAAGGTAATGTGGATGTTAGGCAACCGGGAAGCACTTAGCGGTGATCTGGAAGATATCTTTTATAAAAATGTAAATTATGATGTCATTTTCGGGAAAAACAGGAAGTGCTGACAGAAGTATCATCTCCCGGACAGCCCAGAGGGAAGAGAGAGGGGCGGCATGAATCTGCGTGTCCCCTGTAGGCTATACTATTGATTGGCTTTGAGAATTTTTACATCATCCAAAGATACACCAGAGAAAGCAGCAATTTCTTCCAGGGAAAAGTTGTTAGTTTTCAACATACGTTTGGCAATTTCAATTGCCGCATGTTTTTCACCCTCTGCAAAACCGTATTCATATTCAGCTTTCCGTAACTTCTTTTCTTCCAATTCTTTATCATACTCAAAAATACTCATACTGATAACCTCATTTCGGTTTCGGGCAAGAAATTCCGCCAGAATCCCTTCCCGGATGCATTCGTCCACAGCACGTTTTACAGCCTGATTTAAAGGCATGTCTGACGCATAGTGGCGCACTCTGGCAACATACTGTGCATATTCTTTTAACATACTGCAATGCTGCATCAACTCTGCATTGTGTCCTTCATTGACATTCAAAACAGTAACAATTAATTCGAGCTTTGGTTCACCTGACAGATGTTCAAATGCTGAGGAAAGCCGAAGCTCTGTACAGTCAGCAATTGCCGTCGAACCATTGTAAAACTCGATAAAATCACTTTGATTGACCGCATTGTAAAGTGAGAGCAGATTCTTCCGGTCAGAAAATAACATACGAAAAACGGTGTCCTTGTAGTTCCTGTTTGCTGTCGGTGTTTTAACGGTGAAGTTTCGCTTTGCTCTGTTACGGTTTCTTTTACATTTTGCCAAAATTGTTTCCTCCTGATATGTGGCAGAACAGCCTATGTTTAAAACGGTTCTCTGCTTGCAGGAGAATAACAACTGTTTATGATTCCAAGTTCATTTCGTCTCCTGCTTTTCAATTGTTGATGGGTAACAAAAAGCATAGATACGAATGAAGTACGCAGATTATTTTGGGTTAATCTGTCGTTCTTAGAATATAGATGACAAAAATGTCATGAAGATTTTGTAAAATATGCTTTTAGTCATTGTAACACAGAAATTATATGGGAAGCAAGAAAAATTGGCTGTTTACTTCAACTTTTTTGTAGAGTAAAATAATAAAATTATAATTAGTGAAAATTTTGGGGGAAAGATTTGCATCTTATGATCGTTGGTATCATAATGGTGCAAAGGATACTTTGGAAAGGTGGTTTAGATATGAAATTTGGACCGATTGAAATCAAGGATAAAAGTAATCGGACGATTGTACTGAGAAATGCAACGCCGGAAGATGCAGAAGATTTAATCACGTACTTAAAAGTCACCACAGCGGAAACACCATATCTGATCCGGGAACCGGAAGAAGTTGTCATGACACAGGAGCAGGAGACAGCGTTTATCAATAATTGTCTGAATTCGGACAGATCCTTAATGTTAATTGCAACGTTGGATGGAAAACATATCGGAAACTGTTCTTTCAATCCGGTTGGAAACTATAAGAGATATCGGCACAGATGCGAAGTGGCAATTGCTTTATATCAGGAATTCTGCGGATATGGTATTGGAAAAATCATGATGGAAACAGTGCTGAAAGCAGCAAAAGAGATTGGATTTGAACAGGCGGAGCTTGAAGTGATCTCAGATAATCAAAATGCAATTACATTGTATGAAAAACTGGGATTCCAGAAATATGGCACATTTCCAGATAACATGAAATATGCGGATGAACATTAAGCGTCTGCGGACTGGATGATGAAAAAATTATAAGATAACAAAAACTGCCCTCGTTTTTAACAAAATCCATCCGGTATTGTTAAGGATACCTGGTGGATTTTCCATTTTCTGCAATTTATAATAATGTTAAAAATAATTGCAAAGGTGGTAAAAATATGAGAAAGTTATACATAGACAATATCAGATGGATCACAGTTGTGCTTGTGGTTTTGTATCATGTTATTTATATGTTCAATGGAATTGAAACATTTGGAGTGATCGGACCATTTTCGGATGTGCAATATCAGGATGCATTTCAGTATATCGTATACCCATGGTTTATGCTGTTGTTGTTTGTAATATCAGGAATGAGCGCAAGGTATGAGCTGGAACATCGCTCAGAAAAAGAATTTATAAAAAAAAGGACGGGAAAATTATTGGTTCCATCCACCCTTGGGCTTTTAGTGTTCTGGTGGATTTTAGGATACTACAATCTGCTGATCAGCGGTGGATTAGAGGAGATGGCAACAGTTCCAAAACCGGTTTTATTTATCATCATGGCAGTCAGCGGCATAGGACCGCTATGGTATATCCAGATGTTATGGATTTTTTCGGTATTGCTCGTATGGATCCGCAGAGTGGAAAAAGACAGATGGTGGAAGCTGGGAGAGAAAGCGGACATTCCATTTCTTGTGCTATTTGCAATTGTGATCTGGGGCGTAGCTCAGATTTTGAACACACCAATGGTTGTGGTATACCGTTTCGGTATCTATGGGGCTGGATTTTTTGTGGGATATTTTGTTTTGTCCCATGATGAAGTGATGGATCGTCTGGAAAAATGTTGGCTGCCGCTTGCGGTGTGTGCCGTAATTTTAGCGGCTGCATTTACAGTGTTATACTGGGGCAGACCATACGCCGAGCATTCAGTTTTAGACACACCGCTATGCAGCCTGTTTGCATGGATCGCGGTCATTGCAGTTTTGGCTTTCATGAAAAAATGGGGGGATATTTCCAACACTTTGACAAGATGGATGGCAGCGAAATCATGGGGACTTTATTTATTCCATTACCTTTTCATTGCGATGACAGCATATTATCTGAACATGTATACAAAATTGCCGGCAGCGCTTCTTTATCTTTTTGTGGCAGCAGCGGGATTTGCCGGTGCATATCTGGCTTATGAGATCATCCGCCGTATTCCGGTGCTCCGGTGGATCGTCTGTGGAATTGGAGGAAAGAAAAAATAATGTTTGCAGAAAATCTCATTCAGCTTCGGAAACTAAATCATATGTCGCAGGATGAACTGGCAGATCAGATCGGTGTGTCGAGACAGACACTCTCGAAATATGAGACAGGGGTTTCACTTAGATAAAGATACCACATCAATCCCACGCTGA
>UMHY01066876.1_pt1 | contig 10705 bp, 7 predicted proteins | sample 1965661 | NCBI WGS metagenome assembly UMHY01 (sample SAMEA4836112, study PRJEB28245) | human gut metagenome | biome: gut microbiome; material: fecal sample | place: Denmark | collected 2008
AAGATATGAGCGGGAATCCGAAAGGGTTCCCGCTTTTGTTTTATCCCCTTTTTTCTCGCAATCATACAATCTGTCAGCATGTAATGCGTATTGTGCACGATAACATGAAAATCTTTACATTATTTAGCTAAGAAAACTTGCATCCTATTGACTTTTTTCCTATATTTGCAATGTTCAAACGAAAGAACAGGACATGTAAGAGGGGTATAAGCCCTATAGTAAATGATAAGCAATAGTAAATGATAACCAATAGTAAATGATATCACTCCTCCCAACATATCATTTGTGTAATTGTAAAAGATGATTTAAACCGAAAGGTGTTTGTTTTTAAAAGCATCGGATGGTAATGGCCGAAAGGCTGGAATCTGAAGATGACTGGTTTAAATGATAATGAAAACAATTAGTAAATGGTATAACTATGAAGAAGTATTTTATGATGGTCATCGCTATGACTATGATGACAATAGGATTTGTAAGTTGCAGTGCATCTGACGATGAAATGGGTGAAACAGTTAGTCGCGTTACCACCGATGAGTCAGGTTTCTCTTTGCTCAGCTATTCCATGACTGCGGGCTCTGCCGTAAGCGAGGAGTCTAACAGTAAGGCTGAGAATGATGAGAAGTTGGTTTGCAAGGTTCTTCCGGGTGGTCAGCTGATGCTGACTCATAAGAATGTAATCTTCGACCAAGGTACAAATATCAAGTTTGCAACTCAGTTGGTTGGCAAGAAGTTAATCATTACCGAAACAGGTGATTATGGAAAGTCTGGTCAGTATGGTTATTATACGCTTGTTGCCAAGGTAGGAACAGTTAAGGATGGTGACTATGTGGTTGTTGTAAAGCGCAATGATCGCGTTCGTGAGGAGTTCAAGTTGATGTATGACTCTTCCCGAGCTAATTAAGATACATATAAATAGTAAAATGCAATTCAGATATATAATAAATGATATGAAGTTACAATTATAATGAATGGTATGTTGATATATAATATACGAAGTTAAGACAAATGATAGTAAATGATATGTTTATTCAATAACAGATGTCGCTTCTTTCGACCAGTCTAGTTTTACTTTCTGTTTTCATTTCCCCGTAATGCTTCCATGAGCTGTTCAGGTGTACAGTCTTTTAATATCACCTTATTCTCTTTATCCAACAGGTAAATGGTTGGCATGGCTTTGAGCCCGTAAATCGTGCTCAAGCGGTTATCTGCTACGATGCGGAGCAGACTGAAGCCGGCTGGTATTGTCTGTTTGTCGAGCCATGCAGATATCTTGTGGCAGTTCTCGCAGTCAGGATCGTAGAAATATAAGATAACCTTTTTTTCCCGGTAATCGCTCAACTGATGAGGCTTGCCGTCTTCCTGCATAAAACTGATATTGGTAGCCTGTGTGCCAGGCAAGTTCTTTCTTGCCTGTTTCAGTTTAAATTCTATTCTTTCTTTCTCGGTTTCATCGAAGTATGGCGATTTAGCCATGTCTTCCAGAAATAGGGCATATACCCTGTCGTTGCGCATGGGCGACTCAGGGTTCTCATAATAATGCTCTATGAGGCTTTCAAACTTCTCTTTAGATGGCTTCTGCTGGTAAGCTTTGGCTGTAAAGGCTGCAACACCCTTCTGGGCTATTTCCTGGTCGAAACGTGCCAGAATATCGATGAAGTTGACAAAGCCCTGTTCTGCCATCTCCTTGTTTGCCAGTTCCAGGGTATCGGAAAAGTTGAAGTTGTCCCAATAGTGCTCACTCAGGTATGTTGCGCGTTGCTCTACGCTGCGCAGACTGTCTGGCAGAGCAGGGTATGGGAAACTGTTTTGAGCCTTGGTTGGGGCTAAGGCTCCAACCAGCATGAAGAAACTGAGGAATATGAATCTTGCCATCATCTTTATATTGGAATTAATGATATTACTAACGGGTGCAAAATTACAAAATAAAATTGAAAGTGGCAAGGTTTTTTATATAAAAAAAGCCGCGGAACTATAGAAGGTGAGATCACCTCGGCAACTACAGTTCCAACGACCAGTCTAGTTTAATTTATTGGTTCCCGCATTCTATTTGTATAGTAAATGATAATTATTTTATTACCTATTTCATTGATATTTGGGGGCATTTAAATTTTAAAACGATATGCGCCCCGATACAGATATATGAACTAAACTTTTCTTAAACTTACTACTGATAGGTGATTTCATACTCCTTTGCTTGTCCTTGATAGGCATTGTCCATCTTCACGTAGTAGGTAGCATTGCCAGTAGCGTTTTGATGAACGTTTTTCAGCTTCACGGTGTATGTCGTTCCGGCTTTATCAGCCTTGAATACATACCAGCTGTTCCAAGTCTTGCCAATTTCATTTGTAGAACTGTACTCTATGTCACAGTCCTCTGGAACTACATCGCCCGATGCAAACTTCACGGTTACTGGCAACAGCTCCTTCGGGTAGTTGGCAGGAACGGTAAAGGTAAATTCCGCCTCGGCATTTGCATTTGTTCCGATGTTGGCAGGAGCATTTACCTGATACTGCACCTCGTTGATGCTGTAGAGATGGATATTGATGCTCAATCCATGCTTTTTCGTATCATAGAGGTGGATGGTTCCTTCTCGCCAGTTGTCATCAACGATTCCCAGGTTGTATGTGATGGTACCAGTACCCGTTTGGGTTTTACTATCGTATTTATAGCTTTCAACCACAGGCTGGGCATCCGCTGCGTATGCCAGATTTTCTGTCCATATTGCCTTGAAAGCTGACGCCTGCTTGCTGGCAGCGTCATTACCTTTATAGGTAAAGCTGATTTTCTGCTTTGTGCCTTCGCCCGAATGTACAAACTGATAGTTTCCATCTTCAATTTTCAGCTCGTCATCGCCATTGGTAACACCAGGCACGATTTGCTGTATGGTAATCCAAGGGTTGTTGACAGGAGCACTTTTCAAGGCATCTTCATGGTTGCCATATCCCCAGCTTTCATCCAGCTTGTTTATGATGATTTTATATTCATAGTTTCGCTTGATATGGTATGGCTTGTTGCTTGCATCCTGCAGGTATATCAGATAATACTTTCTGTTATGCAACAACAGAACCTTTGAAGGTGCTGATGGCAGGTTGGCATCTTCGAATACGCCTGTAGGGTTAAACATCTGGGTGTTATCACCCTTCAGTCTGCTTCCGTCAAGTGGTGGCGTTACATAATCTACATCCCATATCCAGGATAAATTACCCGTTGTGGGTGTAAATGCCAGATGATTTCTGTCGAATGGAGCCAGGGTGCCGTAGGAGAGTCCGTTGACAACGGTCAATTTGAAGTCGTTTACGAGATTGGGATTTTTTGCTTTTGCATCTGCACTCCATTCTGCCGAAATCTTAGCCCTGTCTCTTATGAGATGAATGATATAATCATTCTTTTGTGTATCTTTTCTCAGATATTCTTTCAGCTGTTTAGGATTATCTTTTTTGATATATCCCCAGTAGCGCATGATGACAGACTGGTCTTCCGTGTGATTGGTCTCGAAAGTAGTCATGAGCAGGTTCTCATGCATGCCTGCCCATTTCCACTGATCGCTTTCATTGATGGTTTGGTAGACATTGTCGGTATTTGCCACCAGATGGATACGGGAGGTGTTGTTCGGAATCATTGCCGAAAATTCTTTTGGCTCTGTGCTTCCGTTGGTATTGATTCCTCCGCCGTTCACTCCTTCTGCCGGGTTATGGGTAATGCTTCCAGTGTAATTGCCATTCTCGTCAACTTCATGATAGTTTCCGTCGTTATCTCTTCTGAATCCAAGAACCGCAGTAAAATCCTGTATTTTACCTAAGCCCACAAACTGTCCCTTGTTGTCGAAGCAGAACAGCTTCATGGCTTCTTTGTTTCGGATACCTTCATTGAGGAACACGGTGCTTCGGGTAGCGTTCTCTTCGAAACTGGGAATGGCTATTCTGAAACTGGCTTTATAGTAACCTTCTTCTGTTTCACTGGTCGTAGAAGGGTCGTTGTCAACCATAGAATCGGAACAGGCTGTCAACATGGTTGTTAACAGCACTGCTATGATTCCGATATATAATTTTATTTCTTTCATGTTACTAACCTTCTTTATTGTTGATTCTCAATATCTTCAATTTCATCTAGAGTCAAATCGTGGACACAGCGCACGTAGGTGCCATCATACTGCTTGTTGGTGTTGTAATCAGACTGATTTCCGTCTAACGTCCAATAGTACGCACCCTTCAATACTTGTTTTCCCATCGCCTTGTCAGCAGTTGCCAACTCGTATATTCTCTTCACTTCTTCTCTGGTAGGAAGTCGCCAAGCATTAAGTTGAAGCGTCTTGTTGTTCTGGGTTGTTGCACTTTCGCTATACTTACTGCAGTAATCTATAGCGTCTTGATAACGGGCTACCTTATTGCTATTACTCTTTGTGGTTGAAGCAATGATAAACGCTGGTGAAACCGTGTTGTCTGTGGATTTATGATTTTCATCAACCATCGGCTTGGCTATGATATAGTCATTTGCCTTCTTGGTGTTGGCAAATTGTATGGTATAAAGACGATTGTCATATTGCCATGCAGCATCAGTGGTTCCGCTGCTTTTTAAATTCATCGAATAGATGGCAGGATACTTTCTGAAAAAGACTTCCTGTTCCTTATCTGACTCAGAGACACAAACCTTAAACGAGCCATATACGATAGTGTTGTTTATAGGTCGTCCTGCATGAAGGTCTATCCAGCCTCTCTTCTTGTCAGTATAGCTACCGTCAGATCCTACCAGGATTTGTCCGTAGTCATATCCGTTTTCTTTACCATATCTGTCGTAATAGTATGCTTTGGCATCCTTGATTTGGCAAGTCTTTGAAGCAAACCATTGGATGGTTTTATCTGCCTGGTTGTCATCCTCTACTCCCTTTATATCCAGCTTCGTAGGATATACCACCAGATAGCTTGCCTTATCAGCATCTACTTCAGTATCTTCTCCCGTAGTCCATTTGGTGATAGCCCATTTCAGATAGCCCAATTCTTCATTGTAATCAATGTTTATACTATCCTTGAGACGCTTGATGTCTGCATTTACCGTATAGATGTAGTTGCGTTCCAGCTTCTTTTCTCCCTTTGGGTCACGAACGGGGATGGTCAGCTCTTTTTCCCTTGTATCATTCTTGTTATCTTTGTTTTGGAAAGCAACCTTTACGGCAATTTTCGGAGCATCCTCCTGGCTGGTCCAGGTGGTGGAATAACTGTATGTAGTTACAGAACACTTGTTGGCTTCTATTTTATCCACCGTGTTATCTTCGTTGTTGCTCTCGATGTTTGGCTTAGCTGTCTGGCCTGCAAATACAGAAGTATTGGTGTTGTAGTTGAGAAACTTCCACTTTACGCTTGTCATGTTGTAGCCGTTTACTGATGAAGAGAGATTCAGCTTAATCTTGGCAGCCGCTCTCACCAATTCTACAGGAATATCCTGTATAGGGTCTTTGCTGATGATATACTGCTCCTTGGCACTCATCAGAAACTTCTTGTCTTTTGCCTGAGGATAGGGAAGCCAGATGTCTTTGTCCTGCTGGGTGGCTGTCTTCAACTCTTCAAGAGTCTTCTTGCTGAGATCGGCTTGGGCATTGGCTACGGCATAGTAGTTGTAGGAATGATCTTCCTGCAGGTTGAGATTCTTCTTCCAGTTGTCTTTGCCCAATACTTCTGCCTGATTTTCTGCAGGACTTGAACTATGGTGATTGACACAGCACTCGCCGGATTCCGGCTCGAACATCTTGAAGTCAAGCTTTGACAAGGTCTTCTCATGAAGTGCGTCCTCATCATTTGCTCTTGACTTCTGCAGGTCGTTGACCATAGGAATCATGTTCAGCTGTTGTGCTGACGAGTTGTTTCCCAGCTCGTCTTCAGCCGAACATCCAGCTATGAGTAAACCTGCCGTCAGGGTTAAGATGCCTTTCGTGAATCTTATGTCTTTATATAACTTCTTCATGATGAATATTGTTTTCTTATGTCTTTATAATACTTGTTCGAAGTGAATGTCTTTGCCCGCATCCTCTCCGGTGAGACATCCCTTCAGTTTGAAATCAGGATTGAGAACAAACCTTTCGTTTGGATTCTTGGTCAGGAACACATGTGCTCTTACGTTGTGTGGCTGAGCCATATCCAGTCGGTTCTTGGGCACTACATAGAAGTAGAGGGTTTTCTTTGCACCTTCCTTGTTGATGATGTAGCTTCCTATCTTGTAGCTGTCGGCCGACTGTCCTGCTTTGAAACTTCCATCCTCATTACACTCTACGAATCCGAAAAGTGGGTTGTCTGTTTGGAGAATCCATGGTGCTCCTTTGGTGTCGATGTCCTTCAGTGTAATCATCGGACCGCGTTGTGGCTGACCATAATATACCTTGTAGCCCCAATTAGTCGTGTCGGCATCAGGAAATATCACTTCTGTAGATGCATCGTTGTAATCATACGTTCCTCCATCCTTCCATTCCTGAATAGATGGAGTAACGGTGAGCTTGCCCATCTGTCCGTTGAGGAAATAACCATAAACTACCAGTTCTCTGTTTCTGATGGCATTTCCTTCAGAAGGAATATTGAAGGTCTCGTGCTTCTCGGTTTTTCCTCCATCTAATGAATAGTAGATGGTGCCTCGGATGGCTTTGTTGGTCTCACGGAGATAACAGAGATTGTGAGAACCAATGCCTGCCTGTTTAAAAGCATCCAGATATTCCTGGGCAGACTGATTATTCTTTTTGATGAAACTCTCAGGATTATCCACTTCCTTGATATCCTTGTTCTCTACACCTGCTAGTTTCAGAGCGTTTGATACGTAATCTGTACCTGCGTTGTCGTATTTCTGGCTGGTTACGTTCTGGTTGTAACCATTCTCGTTATATGTCGCTTCGTCGGGAAAAACATAGCTGGCAGTAGGAATGGTGTTTCCTTCTACCTCTATTTTTGTTACCTTTACCTGACTGGTATTGGCATCAGAACCCGATTTGCGGGCAAAGTAAAAATGGAGTTTCGAAACGGCGCGCACCAAAGGAATCCTGATACCTTTGGCTTTGGCTCCCTCTTCTGTATCAGCCACATGACTGTCTACAGAAATCTTGGTGATGGCACGGGAGATAGGGAGTCCCTTTCCGGCTGGCACTTCTTTTGTTTCTGCATTTCCGTCGCTATTGATACCGAAAGGTGAGGTAAAGCAGACTTCTTTCAGATCTTTGCGGGTTACAGAACTGAGGTCTTTGCCTTTTATCTGGTCCGGCATGTTGATGCTCTCAGAGTTTGCCAGGATGTAAAGGTCGATGTTCTTTACTTCTTCTCCGCCAATCTTTCTCAGGAATCGGAGGTTCAGGGTATAGTTACCGTTCTTCACTTCGCTCAGCGTCTCTGCTTTATAAGAGATAGGAGTGGCTTCATCGCCGGTATTTGATTTGAACACCCATACCTTGATATTATGGATGTCGTTCTCCTGAGTAGGATTTGCATCAGTCTCATTGTCGGCAAGAGCCTTTCCGCTAGTTTCTCCGGCTCTGGTACTGTTTCCGGTGCCGGTAGAGAAACTGAGGCTCAGATAGGCATTGTCGCTTTGAGCTGTTTCTGTATTTTCGTTCTCTGAACAGGATGCCATTGCGCCTACCATGAGCAAAGCAGCGAGTGCCATACACACTGGGCGTGTCATCTTGGTCAGAGTAGATTGATAGCGTTTCATGTTTTCTTTCTTTTACTTATACTTCTTTCTTTTCTTATTTTCCCAGGTCGGCATTCTGAAGATTCAGAACCCAGTTGTTTACCTTGATTCTTGCATCCATGCTGTAGGTAGAACTTGGAGCTGGCACGTAGAATACCAGAGTGTAATGGTCCTGACGGTCCAGATACTGCTGGTCGCTCCAGTCTTTGCCGTAGCGGTCGCTGGCACAGAGTGAGAGGAACCAAGGCAGGGAGTGGTTGAAGATGACTTTGTTGATGCGCTTGTCTGTGATGACGATGCGCTTGTCATCATATTGGCTGGATCCGTCGGCAGCGCGACTCTTGTTGTCATCTTTGGTTTCGAACATACGTGATGATGACAGGTCGTAAACCAGCGCCTTTTCTACATCTTCGCCTTCTACCTCGGTCTCGCCGCTGTGGTTTTCTACCAGTTTCTTCTCATAAGGAAGATAGGTGATTGCCTTTGGCTTTACCTTGTCGCCCTTATAGTCGAGTAGGGCAGCGGAACCTTTGATTTCTACATCGAAGTTTTCGGCTGTGAATCCTTCCTGGTCGGGTTCGAATGGGAGCATCACCACTCGGTATGTCTTGGTACACTTCATCAGACTCAATTTTCCCTGCACATCGTTTTCTCCATCAAAGTTGAGGGAGTCCTGTGCGGTATAGAGTGCGGTGAAGTGCTTGTCGTTTACGGATTCTTCTTCGTTTTTTTTGCCCATTTCCTCTTGCAGGTCGTTGATGGTAGAGATACCTGGGGTAAGTTTAGTAAAGCTAAACTCGGTCTCATCATCACCTTCGGCTCTTGTTCCCATTGCAGAAGGCTGCTTGTCACGAGCCAGGCAGACGAAGGTATACTTGCCTGCTTGCAGGTCTGTGATTTCCATCTTATGACCTGTTTCAAACTTGTCAGCCGACTCGGTATAGTTATCTACGAACTTACCGTTCTTGTCGAATACATAAACGTTGAGGTTCTTCACCTCAGTAGAGAAAGCATCTGCCTCTTTCACATTATAAGTATAGTCGAATTTGAGCGACAACTTAGCTGTAGGGCAGCCCGTGATATCATCTTTCATGCATGATGAAAGAGAAGTGAGTGCGATGGCTGAGATGCAAACCAGCTTGCAACATTTGTTGTTGAGGAAATGTGCCATATTCTTTATCTTTTATAATCTTTTACTTTTACTTATTTTATATAGAGAGTGCCGTAGGTAGCGAATATCTTTGCTTTATCAGCTCTCTGTTTCGTTGCCTTCGGCATCGTTATTATCTAAGGATGAAAAGTGCCAGTCTTTCGGGTTGGGGGTATGACGGCACGTCTTTGTATCTCCCGCCTTTTATACATGGGCGGCAATGTTAGTTATCTTTTAAGAATGTTTTCGTTCTTTTCAGAACGAACGTTTGATTGATAAACTCTCGGAGGAGGATTGCTCCCCCGAGAGTATTGGTATATATATTTATATTTTATCTTTCTGGTATGACGGAATATTACTTAAAGTCAACGTCCTGTGTATTGAGAACCCAAGGGTTAACAGAAACAGTAACATCAAGATAGAACAAACCTTCCTTGTCTGGTGTGCCGTTAGGAACCTGTGCACCAACGTTGAAGATATTGTTTACTGTCAAGCGATAGATGCTGTTACGCTGGATAGCATTCTCGTAAGTGAGGTACTGATCCTTGATAGCCTTCTTGTAGTATGTCTTACCGCAGTTGAATACCTCGATCTGATATGCCTTACGGAATTCATCCAATTTGCTTTCTACAGTTGCTTCACCCTCAGCAGGTGCAGCCTTAGCTGCTTTCACCTCTTTCGTCATCTCTTCTGCAGTCTTACCACCGAAGAGGCCCTTTACATCATTGTAAGCTTTATAGATGTCAGCGAAGCTCTTGTAGATAACGTTGTTGTAACGGTAGAATGTACCATCTGAGAAGTCTGCGTTAGTCATATCCTTGAGCTTTACAGTATATTCGAAGTACATTGAAGTTGCTGCATTCTCATTGTTGTTCTCAAATACGTAATCCTTATGAGTATTAGGAGCAGTTGCTTCAGTGAAGTAGTTTCCGTTCTCAAGCAAAGTAGCTGTACCGAACTCTTTTGTTGGCTGATAATATGTGATGTCTGAAGGAATGTTCAGAGTTGTTCCAGTCCATTTCTGCATGATATAGCTCTTGTTTGACAAGTTAGAGATTGCGTAGCCAGTCATCTTAATAGACTCTACTTTATCAACAGCATCTTTCATAGCCTTTTTCTCTGCAGGTGTTGCATCATCCTTTGTGTATGCTACAATCTGAGTAGCATTAGAAGTTGGCTCATCAATACGAGCTGTCAAACGCTCAATCTTGATAGGGCTTACAGCGTTGTTGTATTTAATCTGTGCAGCATTAGCCTCCTTCTTGTTGTCATCGGTAAATACTACAGTATAGCCATTGCCATTAACAGCTTTATCGTTCTGGTTGAACATTGCGAAATTATTGTTTGTATCGAATGGCTTAGCAAACTTATTTGTTGCAGTGAAGATATTCTCCCATGGCTTTTCATCTGTAGCGTTAGCCAAGAAATATACCTTATAGGTAGCACCTGCAACAACATCCTCAACAGCAATCTTAAGCTGTGTAGAACCTTCTTTACCCTGAGTTGGCTTACCTGCTTTCCAGTCTGATTCTGTGATTGGCTTTTTGAAAACAACATTACCAGCAGCATCTACCAAGTAGATTGTACCGCTTGTTACATCTGATTCTGCTGCAGTTGCATCCACTGTAGGCGTGTTAACTATAGTTCTGGTACCATCTGACTTTGGAGTCTGTACGTTCAAAGTCATGTAGAAACCATCTACCTTAGCCTGACCTGCGTTGTCATCATTCAAATCATCATTACTGCTGCAGCTGGTGAAAGACAAAGCTGCGGCTGAAACCAAGCTCATTACGAGCAAATTCATTTTTTTCATAATCTTTTTACTTAATACAAAAAAAGTTATACAATATATTTAATCCTTAATTCCGCAACACTATAGTTTAACATTATTTATAA
>UMHY01051087.1_pt1 | contig 10656 bp, 10 predicted proteins | sample 1965661 | NCBI WGS metagenome assembly UMHY01 (sample SAMEA4836112, study PRJEB28245) | human gut metagenome | biome: gut microbiome; material: fecal sample | place: Denmark | collected 2008
AAATAATTATCTTTATGAATCCAAATTCAGATTTAAAGAACAATGAGAATGTAATGGCAGTTAATGCCGAGTCTTCAACAATTAAGGCAGTTAATGCCGAGTCATCAACTGTTGATGCAGGTTATGCCGAGTCAAGAATTTCAGAGTATGCAGCCCGCTTTGCTGCATACAGCGATGAGCGTTTTAAGCAGATCATAGATCATGAGCGCAAGGTTCGTGGTTGGGGCAGCGAGCGCAGTTACTTCCTTGCCGCCTTGCGAGGAGAGTGCGAGAAGCGAGGCATTGATTACTTCTGGAAGTAGGGGAATGCTTTTCTGATGCATTGCACCAACCAGCCACAAGGATGCTGTCTTTTTACGCAGCCAAAAATAAAAATCATTTTTCCATCGAAAAAAATACGTTATTTCGAAATTTTTTCGTAATATTGCACCCAAAATAACATTAAAGACTATTGATATGAAACGAATCTTTATTTCAATGACAGGTATCATCACTTGTATGAACCTGATGGCACAAACTCCAGTCAGTTTTTATCCTCAGAAGAATGCCCAAGACATCAACATCGATACACATCTGGTCATCGTGTTTGACAAGACTGTAAAGACTGGCAGCAAGGGCATAATCACTGTTACGGACAAGACAACTCGAAAGGTGGTTGATAGAATCGACATGAGCATTCCGGCGGGACCAACCGAAGGACAGCCCAAGAATCCAAATGCTGTCTATACTCCCGTTCCCTATATATATAAGGTGGAGAATGTAACCAATCGCAATACCCGTCCTGGAACTCCATCAGGTGCTGCCAAGGAAGACAAGCGCAAGTATCAGAAGACCATCATTGGTGGATTCTCTGATGCCTTCCACTTCTATCCTGTCATCTGTCATGGGAACAAAGCAACCATTTATCTGCATAACAATATGCTGGAATATGGACATGAATATGAAATCAAGATTAGCAAGGGTACGATTGAGGGATGGAATGGCAAGAAGTCATGGACGTTTAGGACTAAGAAAAACGCCCCTTCTGCAGATTTGAGCCATATCGTTGTGGCAGCTGATGGTAGCGGAGACTTCTCCACTCTGCAAGGTGCCATGGATTGGATACCAGACTCATTGCCCTCTGAAGCCAGCAGGAAAAAGGTCTTCGTGAAGAATGGAGATTATGAAGAGTTGGTTTATTTCCGCAATAAGCGATTTGTAACTATCCAGGGAGAATCCATGGATGGGGTAGTGGTACATTACCCAAATAACGAGGTGTTCAATCCTCACCCGGTTGATATCAAGACCAATGAGCAGAAAGGAACATTCCCTTCTCGCCGTGCAGCAGTGGCAGCAGACAACTGTGCCGACATGATTTTCAAGGATATCACCTTCAAGACGGATTGCAAGGGACAGGCTGAGGGATTCCTGCTCAATGGTGAAAGAAACTTTGCTGAGAATGTGCATGTAATCGGTGATGGTGATGCTCTTCAGGTGAATGGTTCAGCCTACTGGCTCAACTGCGTGATTGATGGAGGAGGTGACACGGTGCTGGGTAGAGGTCCATCCTATTTCAATCACTGTACCCTTTCCAGCTATGGTGCTTTCATGTGGATTAGAAATACCAGGGAGAACCATGGTAACATCTTCAATGACTGTACCTTCAAGGGATTGGGCAAGGATGCCGTGATAGCCCGCCTTCCTGACAACAAGGGCAGAAATTATCCTGATGCGGAATGCGTGCTGCTGAACTGTACGCTTGATGGTGTGCCTTCGGAAGGCTTTGGTCCCATAGATGAGTCGGCATCTACGGTAAATCTCCTGGAATTCAACAGCCATGACAGGAATGGGAAAACCATAGATATCAGCAAGAGAAACAAGCATGTCCGTCAGCTTGACGCTCTCAAGGATGCTGAGACTATCGGAAAATACTCCAATGCAAGTTGGGTACTGAATTGGTAAGAAAGGAGATTAATATAAATATCGGATGCCTACATACCTAGCATGGTTTGCCCTTGAATTTTTATTTTTCATACAATTCAATCGGCAAACCATCTGGGTCACTGAAGAATACAAATCGCTTGCCTGTATATTCATCCGTGCGTATAGGCTCATGCGCGATGCCTTTACTGTCAAGTTCATCAATTGCATCCGAAAGATCATCTACCTCAAAAGCAAGATGGCGCAGACCGGCTGCTTCCGGATAGAAAGGACGTGCTGGTGGGTTAGGGAAGGAGAATAACTCGATGATATAGTTGTCATCAAGCCAGCAGTCAGCTTTCCAGGAGTCACGTTCCTTACGGTAGTTTTCACTCATGATCTTCATTCCGAGCACATCTGTATAAAAATGCTTGGATTTCTCATAATCGGAACAAATCACGGCTATATGATGGATTTTGTTAAGTTTCATATTTTTATTTCTTATTTCTTATAGTTATATTCAGTAATCAATGACAAGTTTTCAGAATATGCTTCCCTTCAGCATCTTCGTGTTGTCGGGCAGTTTCACTTCCTCCCCATTCTCAGAGGTGTAATGTCCTTCCAGTACAATATCTATAGTTTGCTGATACACGTCAGCCAGTTGTCTTCTGTCGTTTATCATGATTTCTTCTGTTTATTTTGTTCGTTTCACTAAAAATCCATTCTTTCAGGCAAAATTACAAGTTTTCTTTGTATTCTCCAAACTTTTATATATAAAAAATGTGGCATTCTCGATATTTCTTTGTAAATTTGCCATCTGATAGCTGCTATCTTAGTGATGATGGCTCAAGGAGGGAAATAATGACAAATAAAGGAAAGGGCAGAAAATGGAGAAAAATAATCATTTGGAGGTACCGAATTTGTCCTCAGACTTGATGAAGGATTTGCGCCAGATTATAGACTCTGCACGCCAACGTGTGGCTGTGACTGCTAATGCAGAGTTGACGATGATGTATTGGCACATCGGAGAACGAATTAATCGTGAAGTACTTGGCAATCAGAGAGCTGAGTACGGTAAGCGAATTGTGTCGATGGTGGCGACACAATTGCAAAATCAGTATGGGACGAAAGGATTTGAAATCAGAAATATAAGAAGAATGATGCAATTTGCTCAAAAAATACCAAAAGAACAAATTGTGTCGCAACTTGCGACCCAATTGACATGGTCGCATATAATAGAGGTTCTTCCGGTAAAAGATCCTTTAGCTGTAGAGTTCTATCTGACAATGTCGTCTTCTGGTAGATGGGGAAGAAATCGTCTTCGCAAGGAAATTGACAGCATGCTCTTCGAGCGTACTGCCATTGCAACCAAGCCTGATGAACTCATCAAGAAAGAACTTGCAGATTTGCGAGATGACAGCAATATGTCTCCAGACCTTGTATTCAAGAGTCCTTATTTTCTCGATTTCACAGGATTGAAAGGGATGTATAGCGAAAAGAGCTTGGAGGATAGTCTAGTGGCTCATTTGGAACAATTCATTTTGGAATTAGGCAATGGCTTTACTTTTGTGGAGCGTCAGAAACGAATGATTATCGATGGTGAGGACTTTTATCTCGACTTGCTCTTTTTCCACAGAAAATTGCACCGCCTAATAGCGATTGACCTCAAGCTCGGACGCTTCAAAGCCCAGTATAAGGGACAGATGGAACTCTATCTCCGTTGGCTCGAAGCACATGAAATGGAACCAGGTGAAGAACCACCTCTCGGTCTTTTGCTCTGCACGGAAGGCGGTGAGGAACAAATCGAACTTCTCCAACTCGACAAGGCGGGAATCAAGGTCGCCCAATACATGACGGAACTTCCTTCTCGTAAAGTCTTGATAGAGCAAATCAGAAAGTCGCTGGAAATTGCCAAGGAATTGGGTGCTGAGGATGAATAGCAAGACAGAAATTTTCTAATCCCGATTGGAAAATCTTCCTTGATATTTGGAAGTCTCGATTATTTTTCGTACCTTTGCCATCGAATAGGGTGTCGGTGCCTTCGGCTTCGTTCCCTTGTAACATAAGTTGAACAAATAAAATAGAAAAATAAGAAACAGAAAGAATAAACTTTAGATATATAACATATTAATATACAAAGCGTTTACGATATTCGGAATACTCTCGAAATTTGGCGATTAAAAGATGTAAAACCGAGATTAAGTGAACGCCTGCGCTATAGCGTGGGCGGAACTTATCGGTTTTACGGGCCACGCCAAATGCCTGAGAGTATGATAAGTGAAGCTCACGCTTCTTTTGTATCATGCTCTCAGGTATTTTTTGCTTGTGGCTCGTACTTCCAGAATAAAGTTCAACGCTCATAGTTTTCTATAGCGGCAGCGTATGGTTCTATTGTCTGTGTTTGACTTTTCCATTCTCTGTCACTATTCCTATATGTGTACTTGCAACTGAATGTTGTAAGTATGGCTAGTATTGGATTTTTTATTCAGTGCAGAATGGAAGATTTACAAGAGATAAAAGGTTTCTTGGGAATTGATGGAAAGATACTTTTGAAGCAAGGTGATGCTATCGAGTGTTTATGTCAGTTGCCAACAGATTCTGTGGATTTAATAATAACGGATCCACCCTATAATTTGGGCTTATTCATGAAAAAGCGTGGTACAAATATGAATAAGCTTCGAGATGGTCATTTTGCTGCATCAGGTTGGGATGACCTAGACTTTGTGGAATGGACTCAGCAAATGGACATGCTTTTTCATGAATGCAATCGTGTCTTGAAAAAGCGTGGCTCGTTGATTGTTTTTATGTCTATCATTAAAGTCGAGACTATCATAAACTTAGCTCAGAAACATGGCTTTTATTATAAAACAGTAGGTGTTTGGCATAAGACGAATCCTTTGCCAAGAAATATGAACTTGCAGTTTATAAATTCAACTGAACCTTGGGTTTATATGGTCAATGATGCAACAACAGGTACATTTAATAACGAAGGTAAAGCTATTCATGATTTCGTAGAAACAAGTACGATAAGTACGAAAGAAAGAAAAATGGGTAAGCATCCTACTCAAAAACCATTGGCGTTAATAGAACATTTCGTGAATATACTTTCTAATAGAGGTGACGTTGTTCTTGATCCTTTTATGGGTAGTGGTACAACAGGTGTTGCGTCTGCCAAACTTAATAGGAATTTTATAGGAATAGAGTTGAATGAAGAATACTTTAATTTATCTTTAAAACGAATAAAGGAAGTCTTATGATAATAGGTGATCTGTTTGCTGGCGTTGGTGGTATGTCAGAAGGTTTTAGAATGGCAGGGTTTGATGTTGCTTTTGCTATTGAGTATGATAAAGATATAGCTGCTTCTTATAAGAAAAATAATACCGATACGGATGTGATAGCAGATGATATATGTAATGTTGATGTTGTTCTGTTACATCAAAAGCATCCTCATATAGATGTGATTATTGGTGGTCCACCATGTCAGGGCTTCTCTCAAAAGGGTAAGCGGTTAAGTTTAGATGATCCACGAAATTTCTTATTTAAACAATTCGTGAAATTTGTGGCTGAGTTCAAACCGAAGTACTTTGTTTTAGAGAATGTGCCTAATATTATTACGACATCAAATGGGTATTTTAAAGACCAAATAATAAAGTCTTTTGAGGAACTTGGTTATGTTGTAACTTGTGGTGTACTGTGTGCAAAAGATTATGGGGTTCCACAAGATAGAAGGCGAGCAATCTTCTTGGGCGAGTTGAATAAGCTAGAGGTGAAATTACCTGAACCTCTTGATATTCAGACTACGGTTAAGGATGCCATTTACGATTTACCTTTCATTGCATCGGGAGAAGGTGTTGATGAGCGTGATTATGATAAACCTGCAATATCTTCTTATCAAAAGAAACTTCGTGCGGGTGCGCAAGTCCTTTATAATCATATAGCAACCAAGCATTCAAAGTCTGCTTTAGACAGATTGAAAATGATTCCTAAGGGAAAAGGAAAGGAAGTTTTGCCAAAGGAATTGCTGACTAAGTCTATTTATAGTGGTACTTGGTGCAGATTATTGGAAGATGGGATTGCTCCAACAATAACCACGAGGTTTGATACGCCTTCCTCTGGCAGGTTTACTCATCCTGTATTAGATAGGTGTCTTACTATTAGAGAAGCAGCGAGAATACAATCTTTTCCTGATACTTTCCGATTCTATGGTAATAGAACCTGTCAAATGAAGCAAGTAGGAAATGCTGTGCCTCCTTTATTGGCAAAAGCTATAGCTGAAGTTATTATAAACAACGAAAAATAGAACAATTATGGCAGATGTTTTTCCTTCATCATTGATTTATAGAGAAAATCCTAATCTCAGATTGGGAATCAAATCTTCCTTGAATTCTTTCAAGCAACTTTTGGCTTCTTTGTATATCATTTATAAGTCATGTGCAAATCCTTCTAAAGTCCTTTTTTCTGAAGAAGTGAATGTTGGGGATAATATTGCAATTTGTTTGAGTAAGAAATTGTTGGTGCGCATTAATGAGCTGTTTCCACAATTGCCTAATTTGCAAGATAGAATAAATCAATCTCCATTATTTAAGTCTCAGTGTGAGTCATTACAAGTGGGATTGGAATTGTTTTTGCATTTGGGTAAGATAGATTTTGTAGAAAATGGAAAACAGGAGCGAAAAGGTGAGAATCGTTATAATAAGATGCTTGCTTTTTCTGACAAAATGCTAGTCCTTGATGCTTATTTGTCAATGCAGGCTGAATATACTGACTTATTGCTGAATAATTGGTTGAATGGTGATGAATGTGGTGATAAGTTCGAAGATGGATTGAAGTCAATTCTTTCTACGTTTATTATAGATTGCTGCTATAAGATAAAGAAGACTGATGGCTCAGAAGTTGTCTTTAACCTGGAGAATATTTGCAAGGTTTTAGAAAAAGGAGATAGTGCATTGTTTAAAAGTGCTGAGATAGTTGGACCTTTGCGGGTGTTGAATTCTTATATTGGCGAGAATATGTTGCCTGATATTGTGAAAGGTAAAGGTGTTTATTGTGTTGATAATTTGGAAAACTTGAAACGGAAGGCTCCTATGGTTTCTACATCTTTGGATTTGGTAGTAAGAAAATTGCCAGGACAAGTTGATAATCAGGAGAATAATCAAAAGCCACCGGTCACTCAAAGTGAAATCAACCAAACTTATCGTCCTTATATCACGGCCATTAAGTCGAAGCCTTTCCTTCTTTTGGCAGGTATTTCTGGTACTGGAAAAAGTAGAATCGTTCGTGAATTGGCTCGTGCTTGTTGGTGCGTAGATTCTCCTGAATATAAGGATCATAAGCCGAAGAACTTTGAAATGGTACAGGTGAAGCCTAATTGGCACGACTCTTCTGAACTTATTGGGTATGTAAGCAGACTTGGAGATGAACCAACGTTTATTGCTGGTGACTTTTTGAAGTTTGTAGTGCGAGCATGGGAGAATGAAAGTACTCCATATTTCTTGTGCTTAGATGAAATGAACCTGGCTCCTGTTGAACAGTATTTTGCAGAATATCTGAGTGTTGTGGAATCTCGAAAGTGCAATGAAACAGGTAAGGTTGTGACAGACCCAATTCTCAAGCCTGAATTTGAAAAAGAAGGGAGTGGTGAACATGCTGAATTCGTTCCTAAGGCTTGGTATAAAAAACTGATAGATGAACTTTTGGTAGATTGTTCTGATAGTCAAAAGGATGTTTTAAAACAGCAGTTCATAGATGAAGGTATTACAATCCCCCAGAACCTCATTATCGTGGGAACCGTCAATATGGACGAAACAACCTTTTCCTTCTCCCGAAAAGTTCTCGACAGAGCCATGTCCATCGAAATGAATGAGGTGGATTTATATGGTGGATTAACTTCCCGACACGAACAGATAGGAAAACTCAACTTTGAAGACTTGGTAGGAGATAAGGTGGAGGGTGTTGACGTGTACCAGGAAAATCAGGAGGTTTGCAACCAGGCGATACTGTATTTGCAGGAAATCAATGCAGTATTGGAAGGTACACCTTTTAAGATAGCTTATCGAACCCGTAACGAGTTCCTGCTCTATGTGGTCAATAATTTGCCTTATCGTAAAAATAGTCAAGGTTTGGAAATGACGCAAAATGAAGTTGTGGCTCGTGCTTTGGATGAAATTACTTCTATGAAAATCCTATCTAGAATAGAAGGGGATGAGGAGAAGGTAAAGGCGGAGTTGCTCGCTTCTTTAAAGGAAGTTGTTTCGAAGATGTTGCCGGAAAACATGAGAGATAGTTCTGTTTCTCTGGCTAAATTGGATGAAATGGAAAAGAAACTTAGTTCTGGTTACACTAGTTTTTGGAGTTAACGGTAATGGAACTTTTAAGAATCAAGCATCACGACTTTGTGATGACCATAGAATGCACCAAGTTTGATGCTATTTGGGATAAAGCGAAGAGGAATGTGGGGGAAGACAAACTTTCCTCCACATATTCCTGGTCGGATGGTGTTGAACTGGTGGAGCGGTATTTGAATGACCAATCCACTTCTAAGGTGATATTAAAAGATTCTTCTGCTCCTGCCATATTCTTTGATAATGCAGACTATCCGATATGGGTGGAGTTTGAGGAAAAGAATGATGCCAAGATTGTAGAGGCACATTTTGGTTCCATCTTGCAGAATGATAACGACAGGTTCAGTTTCCGTCATGGTATGTTGGCTGGCTTTCTGAATTTCGGCAATGAGATAGGACGTTCTGAAATCTGTTTTGATTATATTGTTAAGAGGAAGAAATCAGATGGTGTATCTTCTGAGCTCATCAAAAGAAAATTTTCATTCTCCTTCGAGGTGTTGAGTACCAAACTGGATTATCATTCTCATTGGAAGAAAATTGTAGAGGATATTGAGCAAGAGTATCGGATGCTCTCGCTTGATTTTCTAAAACGGACCTATCATAGCTTTGCTCCTGATAAACAGGGAGAAACACCAGAGATTATATGGTGGAGTATCTTTGCTGGTGAACAAAAGAAGTTCTTGGAGGCTTGTCGGCACATTATCGACCGACCACGTCATCGCTTGCATGGCAGGGAAACTTATCTGCGGGCAGATAAGGTGCGCCGAGTTCCTATGTCTCTTGAAAATGAAATAGCTGAGCATCGCAAAGAACCCGCTCATCTTTATCGTATCACCGAAAAAATAGAGTCGAATGATACCCAGGAAAATCGATTTCTGAAATTTGCTTTATCGCAGATTACGAGTAAGTATGAACTCTTAAAGACTCGTATAGAGCAGGTTAAGGAGGTTTCTGATGCTACTAAGCAAGAACTTCAGGCAACTTATGTTTCCCTGAATCGATTAAGGAAAAATCCTTTCTTCCGAACTGTTGGGCGTTTCAAGGGGTTGAATCAGGAAAGTATGGTTCTTCAGAAAGCTACGGGATATAGTCAGGTTTATCGGACTTGGAATTTGCTCCGTAAGGCTTACTCTCTAAATGAAGGCATCTATCGGTTGCAATCCAAGGACATCGCCACGCTTTATGAAATATGGTGTTTCATAGAGGTGAGCCACATAGTAAAGAAGGAGTTGAATCTGGATATGGATGATGTGGAACATCGCAACCGAATGGAACTGAATGGTCTGTTTACCTGGGAGTTGGGTAAGGGAGAGCATTCTCGTATTCTCTTTAGAAAAGATGGGGTAGAACTTGCCGAATTGGTATATAATCCGAAAAGTACGGAGCAGACCAATGATTGTATTGGAATGCAGAATCTGATAGTGCCAACGGTTCCTCAGAAGCCAGATATAGTGTTGCAACTTACCAAGAATGATTTGCAGAAAGATATGAAGATGACTTATCTCTTCGATGCGAAATATCGGATAGCCAGCAAGAATGCGAGTGGAGTAGATGTGCCACCGGATGATGCCATCAATCAGATGCATCGTTATCGTGATGCCATTTATTATCGTGATTATGTTGAGGCTCCGTTAAAGAAGGAGGTGATAGGCGGATACATTCTTTTTCCTGGTGATGGTGAACCGGCTGATGTGGAGGTTTCAAAGTTCTATCAGACTATTAAGGAGGTGAACATTGGTGCTTTTCCGCTTCGGCCGAACGATAGCGAAAACAGAAAGTTGCTTGAAGGTTTTATCCGGGAACTGATAGAAACGAAGGCTAAGGATACTGTGCAACATGTGATTCCGCAGAAGGGAACTGTAATGGAAGTGGATAATCGGGTGTTGGTTGGTGTGGTTCGTCCGAGTCATCGGCGTGGGTATGAAAAGAGTTTTTTGAATCAATCTGCCACCTTATATTATACGGGTGCCAAGTTCCCGTCAACCATAGCATTGCAGGATCTTCATTATTTCGTGCCATATATTAAGGGTAAGGGGATTCGTGATGTGTATGAGATTGTAAGAATGAGAACCATTACGGGTAAAGAGGCAAAGCAGGATGAAGGGGCTGATGCAACAGATGATTTGCGTTTGGCCTTTGAACTTCGTATTTCTCGCCAGTTGTATAAGGAATATCGCATGATTGATGTCTTGCAAATGAAAGACCTGACGTTTCTGGATACGACATTTGACGATATTGATGGTTATGTTTCATCGCGTATATAGAAAAAGTTTTTCTATTTTATTGTCACATCTGCCACGCAGATTGTAAGTGATTGATACACAGAAAGAAATGGGTGACAATAAGACGTATTCTTATTGTCACCTATTGCCACGGATTTCTAGAAGACGCAAGGCAATGCAGAGAGCTGCTGCAT